>Ga0307515_10002306_pt1 | contig 41705 bp, 44 predicted proteins | sample 17_EM_MG_FD_194513 | JGI IMG/M metagenome (GOLD analysis project Ga0307515, IMG submission 194513) | Populus trichocarpa ectomycorrhiza microbial communities from riparian zone in the Pacific Northwest, United States - 17_EM | ecosystem: Host-associated > Plants > Roots > Unclassified | place... | reverse complement strand
TACCCCACCCGTTCTTCCTGCACTTCTTTGACACGCCCCGAATTGAGAATATTTTCACCATTATCATAACCCTGTCCATCTCTTGTGGAGCTGTCAGCACTGGCTGTCCAAAACGAAATTACCTGTCAGTAGCAGACAGTGTCCGAACCGCAGTGGCCGGTACAGTACAGCACGCACAAGGCCACTAACGTCTAGAACGGACCTTTAGGAAGCTTTGCAACTAGCCTCGTGTTGCGGACCCACTGCTCACGGTTCGGAAATACCAGCATTAATTCCCATAAATATGCGTGCAAACGAATTCCCCAACGACTGCCCCGTTGCAATGCTTGTATTTTCTGTAGCAGCCTGGTACATTGTGTACCTTACCATATCTTGCCAGTAGCTAGCGGCCGTGGCGGTATTGCTGTATATCAGCGTCAATGTGTCGTTTCCACGGGTGGTGGAGAGGTTTTAAATGGTACGGTTGACCATTTCGTAGGTTGCTTCAAAGACGCCCATTTCGCTAATGAAGATGGCGATATAGCGAGTTGCGGAATTCGTTCCCACTTCTGGGTCGTAGACAAGGGATAACGGCACCAAGGGAAACCTCGCTGCGTATGCAAAGCGGAACGTATTCGTCCGCGTCCCTGAATCCATCCTTTGTGTTGCGGCGCTGTCGTTGGTGAATGCTGTTTCAAAGAAGGGAATTTCCTCGGTGTTGCCGCTGAAGATCGGGAATGTGTTGCCCCGGCTGCAGTTGAATTTGACGGAATGCTTTTGGCTAATCAAACCGCATGCAATGCTGGCAGGTTTGCATGATGCCTGTAGGGCGAATGTTGACGCCTTGTAGTCAATATCTGGGTCGGGCGTTGTTGGGACCATGATGGTGTACCCGTCTACCAGTGCAGCAGTATTGTTAGAGGAGATGTTGAGAACAGCGGTCATCGATTGTTCCGAATTTAGCAGTTGCGCTCCGCCGTTTCCAGCGCCGTAGACGTTGCATGGTCCCACTCGCAGATAAACCTCTTCCGTAAGATTTCTCCTCGCCAGCGGCAGCAGCTTTGCTAGTGGTGAGTAATACCGTAGAAGATGCGACATGAAGCCAGGTGTCGGTCGCAGTCACAACCCAACCTATCAATAGTGCAACGGCGAGAACATGTGCTGAAGTCTTTAAAAGTGGTGGCGTTGGGTGCTTTTTGGAGCTGGTGTATTGGTATCCTAGGAACTTCCACAGAGACCCTATGCCGCCGGCCCCAATGACCTTAACTAAAATTGCAAGCTGCATCAGTGTTGGGGTCCCGGAAAAGCTCTTCGAAGTATTCAGACTCACAGCGTGCCATTTCTTAGCAATAACGTACGACAATATTGCCATGATAAAGCCCGGCATCAGATGCTCACTGTTGCCATCCACGATGTAATCGTCAATAGTCTCGACAGGCTGTATTCGATGTAGAGGAGTCGGTCGACGTGATATCCCATAGGAACGATCTTGCGGAGCGCGGTGAGAGATCCACCAGGTACCGAAAGACCAGACCGACAAGGAGCAAGACACTCAATAGCAATAGCAATATTACGAGTACTACGTATAAGATAACATCGAAATACTGGGGGCTTTCGATTCGGTTTTGTCGATGAAGGCAGAAGCTTTTCTGCCTCTGCTGTTTTTGTCGTGTTCGGCGGTTTCTCGGCGGTTTCGGCTGCTTTAGAGGAGGGGTCTATAGCGAGCCGTGGGGCAGAAAGTATCAAGAACAGCTAGCTATCTTTATAGGTTTGTCGTTAATTGCAATTGCAAGTATTTCCGGGGCTCAATATTAAATTGGAGTAGAATCTGCCGGCATACGTATGTAGCATTATTTTGAGTTTTAGATTTTGGTATCAGCTGAGAATCTACATTGCCCGCATGTAATTTGGTACTAGTATGAAATATGAAGTTCCTTTGTGCTCTTGTGCCCAGACTTCCTGGTCGACGTTTGGTTGCCTAGCGGAGCCAAAGGCCAACGTCTGGTTTACGAGAGAAGTTCACCATGCATGCACTTGTTATGAAGTCTGGATATGGGGGCTGTCATGCAGCTTCGCTTAACTTTCCAATAACACTGAACTAAGCCTCCAATCGTTCGCCTACAAACACTGATGTGCTGACGGACGGATCTTAACTGCAAACACAGATCAATAATACAAGTAGCATCTATGGCACTGAACATGAAGTTCATATTTATACCAGCAAACAAGAGGGCATATAGAAAAAAACGAAGCCTCGTACATATGCTTGAATCGAAAAAGCATTTGCAACTGCATGCAGCGGATACCCAAGCACCGAATTTGTCCAATGGATATCACGAGTGATATATTGTGTACATGCCATTTTCATAGGACAATGGGTAGGCGCGGAGGGGCCTCAACCACCTTTATATATGCTTTGATGTCCGCACACTCATTCCCCATTAACCCCGCTCTACCGTCATGCCAGAGCTCCACCAGCATAACGCACTGAATGCGTGAAATCACGATCATCGTCAGATTCAAGCCAAAATCTTGAAAATCATATGCGCAGTACTTACTAGTCTTAGCTTTTGAATAGTTATATACCTGGCAGCAAATATTAACCAGCCGCCTTGGTATTCGCGATGTCTATTTTAAGCGTCTGTTCATTCTTCCTGTTCTCCAAAAGCTGCATCGCCTACACCACGGTATTTCCCTTGTTTGCCACATTATACCATCGGTAGTCACTGAATATTACCTACGGGTTCCAATTTGATATTGAGAAAATGGATAAGGTAGTTTTGTGTGATACACGCCGGTACTCCTGAGATAATGACCGTAACGGAGTTCATTGTGGGTGACGTCTCTTAAGGGTTAGGGATCTTGGGACCCTTAGATAGCCCTCTCGCTATCCGTTCGAATGCCATCGTTCCCAGCCATTTTTCCTGTAGTGTCGCATATTGACCATTGAGTTTAGTGCAGGGTGTCTTGGACACTGGTACCCTTATAGGAGTTTAGAAGATTAACACAATTTCTGAACCTTCACCTGACCTATCATACGAAAGCAGCCTTCCAATGTGGCTTAAAGGTTTTATCGCAATTCAAATATAACTCTATGAGCCCTGAACATTGCTCAGAAACATGAAATAAAGGTCTTCATGGCGCTTAGTTCGAGTCTTGTTTTGGGAACTTAACTTTCTTGGTTCGAATCCGATTGGCATATTCATCTCTGAATATCTCCTGGCCGTTGTATTCGGGATCAACACGTGAAAGATGCTGTCGAAGTGATCTTCAATGGGTTCATCTTCAATGGGCTCATCTTCAATGTACCTCGCAGTTCTACGGTCGCCGCATATGACATCATAGGATAGCAGCGATCTAACCGGGTAACAAACCCTTGGCTTTCCGACACGACGCACCTTCCTCCTCTTTTCGCCGTCACCGGAGTCTCGCCAACATCGCCACTTCTGTTACCTTCTTCTCTCCTCTCGACATCAGAAATTTGACCTTGACTCTTCTCGTATAAAACAACATGTCCTCTGCAAAGATCGAAGACGAAAGCGGTGAAGCTGAGCTCCCATGGTTCGAGGGGAATTTCGCACAGGCGCTGGATCATGCAGAAAAGCACTTTCAGTTCATATTTGCTGTTCTTGAAACGGATGCGAATCCATTCAAGAGGGAATTGCTCGCTACGTCCCAGCTGCTGGATTTGCTTGGAAAGGGTAAACTCATCTTATGGGGCAGCGTGGCAAATACTGCAGAGGTAAGGAAGGTAGCTACTGAGTTTGGGTGCATGGAGTTGCCTATCGCTATACTCATCACTCCAGTATCCCTTCCGGGCGTCAATTCGAACGTGCTGGCTACGTTCCCGGAAAATTCCATAGCACAGGTTTTCACCGAGACACTATCAGGCTCAATCAACGTTAATACCCCTCGTATCAACCGCATTCGCGACGATCACGCTGCTCAAGCTGCTACTCAAGACGATGAAGAATTCCGGATTATCTCTACCCTGTGTCACGTTTTGGATAATCCCAGCCTTTTTAACCATACCTCAGAGAGTCGGCGCTTGTTCCAGATACCCCTCAAAGTTAACATTAATGCTCAACCGTACATGGGTAAGAGCACACGTGCCCATCTCAAAACACTTCGTCAACTCTGTTTCCTCCTGGTGAGGAATCATGAGATCATAGCCGCTGTCCCTCATGTACTACCAGGTGGGGTCGTCGGTGTGTTGAGCGGAACGACGACCAGTGGTGAGATACTTGGTGACAAGAGTGCACTCCTCCACTTAACACACAACGGCAATGACGTGTATGTTTGCCGAAAGCCAATATCATCACGTTTCGTGAATTTCGTTAAAAAGCATAGGTCAGGATCGAATCGTTTCTGTATGCAAACCATACCAAGTACGCAGCCACCCGAGAAGATAATGAAACATATTCTATCAAGCTGGTATGAAACTCTTCTGGTTGCTGGATAATGATACTAACACTGGGATTAACAGGGGGTCGGATTTTGAAACCCATTGCGCTACTGTGGCATCTCTGATCAAGGCGTTAGTCAACAACCGCGAGGAGCTAGGCACATGTGCAGCCGACCTGATAATATATGTCCATGCTGTCAGCTCACCCAAGCTGCGAAGAAGGTTCAAACGCACATCGCATGATAGCCGTGACCCGCATCACCTCCATGTGTTGAAACATGCCGGAACTACCGACAATATGCTAACTGTGGACTATAATTATGCTGTCACAACAGATCAAATCCACATCCTTGACACGGCGGACGGATTTCGTTGTTTGCTGTCGTTATCCCCAACTGAGCGCGCTTGGTTTAGAGGGCAACAACCATGGTCGGGAAAGGAGACTGAATATCCACCTCCTCTGATTAATTCCTACAACTGGATTTGCGATTTCCTTGTCAAATTGGAAAGCGGAGAGCTACAACCGGCGAAGAACAATGTTGGAAGTTTTTATTACCATTTCCTCCAATATGCAATCGCGCTATTTAGTCTCTATGGCGATTACATCTCTCGGATTGAGAAGGTTGCGCTCCTACCAGATGCACCCATAGGAGAGTGCTTGGCCAATTTTCAGCGGGATGTGGTCTGTGCCACCAAAATCGCAGATAAAGTCACTGAACTAGCATGGCATTCACCCATGCTGAAACGCGTGTTGTCAGTTCTAAACCTGGAGATGTGGAAATCGAAAGAACAGTTGAAGGCGATCATGGACAGGAAACGAAAGTCTAGTGTGGTCGCGGGGCCATCTCCCCTCCTGGGTCTCGATACAACGGAGGATGAGCAGATGCAGGAACCTGTTGCAGAAGAGCAGACCGTTACTGAGGATGAAGAGGATGAACTCTCGAATAAAGACCTCGAAGAAGATGAGGATGAATACGTCGAAACGCTGGGAAAGAAGCTGATTACGCTAAAACCAGTGAACATGAACGAGTTTGAGATGGCGCAGAAAATCCTTTTATGGATGCGACTTGTTACCTTTCAGATCAAGTCGATCTTCCAATGGGAATATACAGCGACTAGCCGCCGTGTGAAGTCTCCGTTGCTATCATTGGCGTTAATAAAGCCTCCCATTGCAACACACAATACACTAAACTGGTGCGAGTACATTAAGCAGCTGGTTCCCCCGGAAGACTCGGTCGATGCGGCTGAAGCTCTCCAGCATTATGCAACAAAATCCGGAATAGCGAAGTTGCAGCGAGTGGATTCCTGCCACCGGCATTGCGAAGCGATGCTTGCAAGCTTAGTGTACGTAGCGAAGAACAACATGAAGTCCTATAGATCCGACCTTAAGTCAATCCTTCCAGTTCTGAGGGGTGTGCCTGAAATATTCGGGACGAGTAAAAGATGTTGCCATATATGCAACACAGTGATTGGATTCCTCTGCGAAGACAGTGCCAAGTTCACCATGTTGGACTCACATTCATCTATTTATCCATACTCCCTGCCGCCTCTCTTGCCTCCGCTCATCCGCAAGAGCATCATAGGCTACTATAAGAAGCCCCTCGTGGATACCCTGGTTTCGCTTATCGCGGCCTACCGTCAGCATAAGAAGCTTGACGAAGGACCAAGAATGCGCTCGCTGGATAGTAATCCAGGTTTTAGCTCCTCTGATGGGAGCGAAAGCGAGGGAGAGGGCATTGGCGAGAAGAAAGTGCGAATGCCGAGACGCACACTTGCTTCGATCCTCGATAGCGAGAGATACCTCGAGTGAGATTCAGCAAAATCGATGAAGGCAGCTGGTATAGTAACGTGGGGTTTTCAGGCTTCAATCATGTCTTGTTATACCATCTATTGCAGTTTTTCTTGCATAGTTAATTAATGGAGTAATGGGGGAAGTGGTGTTTAGGGGAGTTTGTTTTCGTCACATGGCTAATGAGGAGTTCGGGTGAGATTCAGCAAAATCGATGAAGGCAGCTGATAAGGTAATGTGGAGTTTTCGGGCTTCAAATATGTCTTGTTATACCATCTATTGCAGTTTTTCTTCCATGGTCAATCAATGGAGTAATGTGAGAAGTGGTGATTAGAGGGGCTATTTGGAGTTGCTTGTCTTTCGTCATATGGATAAGATCTTGTCAAGTATGAATTGATATCTCCAAAAAAAAAGCCTCGAAAGTGCCTGCGAGTCCCGAAACTAGCTTCTACCTCTCCCAGCGCAGGTAGTAGTTGCACCGTATCACCCTGGCATTTTAGCATCAAGGTCTACTAGCTAGGCTGGGCGACTTGTTCTTGTTTAACACAAGTCAAGATTTAAAATCTTTTAGGGTCCATTCTTTTGTTTAGGCGTGCAGAATGTACTCTACGTTTTTCCCTCGTTATCTCTCCCGCCAGGTTACTGGGGTAGGTAGGTACAGCCGTCCGGATAATTCAGGTAATTGGTTGTTTCCGGACCGATTGTCGGAAGACTTCTTTTTCGTGGTTAGCATCAATAAACAAGAGCCGATACCTAGCTTAGCTGGCAGTAGCTAGATGCTATAAACACTCAAGATTCGACACCTGTAGGGCTCCCCTTTTGCTCTCTTTTAACAACAGAGATGCTGTATAAGCTGAAGAAATCAAGAGCAATCTAGTGCGAGCAATTATAACTAGAGGCCAAAACCGGTATAACCACTATCCTACTCTCATATCTATATCCGGGCATTATATATGATATTTGTGAGCATTTGGTACTGTAGGAGAAAATAAGCGAAAATAATGAGGTTTTGAGAGGTGTTTTAAGCACTAGGCGTTTTGAGAACTGAGTGTTTAGAGCGACAGACGTTGACTAGAGTAGATCTACAGGTTTCGAACCCGTGTAATGGTATTTGAAGCACCATAGGTGTTTAGAACACTAGCGTTTAAAGCACTTTTGCCGATTAAGCCAAGCGATCTAATCTTGTTTATACGATGGATCTTGGTTCCTTCAGCTGTGTGACATACAATCTATCGATCACCATGCATGGCTGTAGCGAATCCGAGCATCTGCGTGGGGCCATTTCCTTATAAATACGTAATGTTAACCAAGGAATGTAATGGTTTGCGTTTGCATTATTGTTTCTATTTACATAGATACTGGCATTGTCAACAAGAAGATAGGGACAACTGCTTTTCTTGTTTTAAATCATACTCGTATTGAGGCCATAGGCCTATGATGGATACAGGGAAACCAAGATACATATCCTCCCAACATAGCGAGCTTGCGAGATCCCCATACATAAAAGGCAGACACAACCCTGGAGTTTGAAGAATACAAAGGATATTGACTAGCTCAATACACCTGCAATTGGTAACTATTGCTATGGGTCGTACGGTTTGATATGGTTGCACATGAGCATATACGTTGTACACATAGACGCGGGTATTTCCCAGCATGATCACCCTAGACTGGTGAGAACGCTCCAAAAAGGTATTCTACACACACCCCCACGGGGTCCGCAACTCAAAAGAGTGAACAGTCAACTGCATCCATCGGGAATCGAACCCGAGCCACTTGCTTGGAAGGCAAGTATGATACCATTTCACCATGGAAGCTTGTATTCCTTCTCTGCTACCTGTTTACATGGACAAAAATTAATTATGGTAGTTCTTTGCAGGACCGGATAGAGTTGGTTGTTTTGTATCCTACGGCGTAAAATAGTGCGCTAAAGGCGGGTTTATGTTGAGACGTCATGCAATATTGTATTACACATAATAGAGAGTTGATTGATTGAGGCTGGGGGCATAAATAGGCTGGCATGGTGCGGGGTGTTAACTACGTATACTTTACTCTATTGGGGAGCTGACAAAACTTGTAAGCCTATTGAAAGACGTTTTCATTTGTCACCCTTATACATAGAACCATTTCATCAAGACTTGTCTTAGATAACCTTTCCGTATGGATGATATACGAATGGTATAAGAGTTGCAGCTAAAAAACGCTTTCAATGAGCCTAAGATTTATTAATCCTCCTCTAAGGTAGGTAATTGTCATTTAAAAGGACACTGGCAAATACGACGAGCGTGTTAAGTTGATAATTTTGTGCGATGTGGTGGTGGTGAGAGCGTATGCTATTAGCGATGATGTTGTCCTTAATCTTTAATGTCATTTACAGGACGAATTCAAACTTAGCAGTTCTTTAACAAGAGAGTTTGATGGACCAATGAGATTCGCTACGTCTACCTAGGTAACATCAAACCAGCGTTATAGGTACAAAGCCCAGCAAGTAAGAACATAGACATGATACCACCGAGCTTGCCTCAGATTACCCATGTGCTAGGAGATGAAAAGCAGACCAACAGACCGCGAAAAAAAGCCCGACAAAGCAAACAGAGCTAGACCCAAGGTAGAAATCGAAACACCTGTACACGCACAGGAAAAACACCCAAAGTAAATAATGCGAGATGTGCACATTTTCGTCTGTTAGGGGGGTATCGTGGTGCTGTGCAAACAATAGGGAACAGGAGAAAAATTCGATGGAAGTAAAAGGGAAGTAAAAACTCCCACCAAACTAGCAAAACAAAGGAGTTGCTATCCCTTATGGAGCGTAGAGATACAAATAATCTCTACTCGAATGTTGGGGATGGGAGTGTTTCACTCGATCCAGGAGTCGGCGATTCCTGAGGAGGCGGTGGAATCGGGTAGCTCCCGCCGTGCTTCATGAAGTGTATCAGATCGTCGTTCCGTATGTTGATGCAGTCAACAGTCTCTACTTTTTCGATATTTGGTGTAGAAAACATTTTTCCCTTGTGTGTCAGGACTGAGCCATAAGTTAGCGTAGTACAAAGGTGAGATTAAAGTGAGCTTTACGATCCCACTCCAATGCCCATCCTCTCAACGTCAACGACTTAATAGAGTCATTGCAGATCCCTCTCCAGTTTTTCCACTTCTTAATTGCGCAGAAAAGCTCCATTTGGTTTTGCATCGAGTGACCATACTGCTCAAAAACCATTTTATCGAGTTTTGGTGAATGGTGGATCATCGAGAAAAATAGCATCGATGCTGCCCTACTTTCGTCCTTCATAGTATTTCCCTGGAGACTAATAAAGATCTCACGTAGCCGGGGCATTCTCGAAACAAACTCATACGGAGACCAGCATTCCTTTGCTTTTCCCGTAAGAACCCTCGCAGAAGAAATACATTTGAATATCCCAACTTCAAGCTCCGGGAAAAGCGTGCCGAGGTGACATATAATTTCGGCATCAACCTTCATGTAGGTGGAAAATGATAGCCTGGTGATGTAGTTGTGGCTATCACGAATTCTTCCATTTCTAAGCGATGCGAGTTCCTTGAAATTCTTGAGCTGGAGAGTGCTATCCATATAGTGGCTCATGATGTCCATGGTAATTGATGTTAAGTGCGGCCAATACTGAAAGATATCGATCAAGGTATGAAGGTTGAAGCCGGGATATGTCATCCCTGGGAGCAGACTGATCGTGAAGTCTGTGACCTGACGAAAGCTTTCATTTTCTTCGAGAAGCCTCTTTATGAACTCTATGCGTTTCGGCTTCAGAGGGACAGAGCCTTTTTCAATCGTGAAGCTTTTGAGTTCGTGCTCACGGGCGAAATAAGCCAGTATCTTGTCAGCCTTGGGGAGATTATACTATTTGTCGGTTGAAGAGTCAGTGTATCCGCTGCATAATCCAAGAGAGAAGTGAGATTGCTTGCCAGCTTGTACACCAGAGTCAGCCCCTTGACACACTTAGGCGGCATATGATGTTCAATATGCGGGATTATTTTCTCAATGAGGACGCTGTATGGAATATCTCTAGTATCTATTGCCGACCACAAGCTGGCGACCCAGTGATACTCATTGAGATCTGGCGACACCGCTGTTGTCATGGTCTTGCGATCTTTGAATTTCAAGTGACTCAGAATATTGACAATAACTATTTGCCATGGTTAACACGCTGTGAAAACCGCCACACAACAGCCAACACATAAATACCTTCTGCCGGGAGCACCCCTAACGTCCCCAATCCACCCCCACCGGTCCTTGGTAGAACCTCCCTCCTCTTTTCATTGGCTGCCTTGCTCACTTCAGCTTTGAAGCTGGCCCGGAACTCGGCAGAGCTCTTGAACATCGTGCAGATAAGGCGCTCGAGCTTTGGTCTGGACATTTGGTTGGTGAGCTCTCGCACACCCGCCTGAGAGAACGGATTCTTGACAGGCTTCAAAGCTCCGATCTCCTCGATGCCAGAATCACTTTCATCCACCTCGTTGTAGTTGACGCCGGCTTTCGCTCGCCGGGGGCGCCCTCGAGCAACCGTCTCGTCAGGCTCCATCGTAGGGTTGTCTCGTCGGGTCGGTATTTCTACCGTGAATGAATCAAGCTATCGAGAAATTGTGACGAAGATGAGCTGCGTACCGATTGCTGAAGCTGAGTTTGTTGTCAGAAGAGCAGTAGTGCGGTAGGTACGAAGTGTTAGGGATGAGGAGACGATGGCGTAGACGGATTGTGGAGAGGCTCAAGGACTGCGTTTTTGGTGAATTGAATAAACGTTGTTGGGCAAAAAGTGAACAGTGCAACAATGCAAGCTGCGGCGGAAAGGCCCACAGGTTAACTAGCATGTTTGATCGTTGGACCCAAGACGGAAATAAGGTTTGTGTAGATTGGTGTTTCAATGAGCCTCAGGCTGACTTGTGCTAAAACCTCCTTAGAGATTCTATCCAGATCAGCAATAGAAAGAGCATGCTGTTTCTGGATTTTTTTTCTTGAACGGTATTAATGTTTGTCTTTTGGGCGCCCGAGTGATTTCGAGTGGACTTCAGAGATATATATGCTAGTCGAAGGTGAAGTTTGAAACTATGACGCTTCACCTAACCCTCGTACCCTGAGAGTGGATTATGGCCTGGTATGAGCGACTTTGCGACTTGTGAAGCAGCTTCATAGGATTCTCTCGGCGTGTCGGTATGGCATGTTTGTGTAATTGTTCCGAAGTAGCCTAGGTCAAGAGGTCAGCCTAGTTCACGAGAACGCTTTTTAATTGGGTCAACCCCCTTGACAAGTAGATAGTTATCAGGAGAAGGCTTGGTGACTAAGTTGCGGCTAAAGTCAACCCGGTAGTCAAGGAGTTCACTTGATGACACTTCATATATTCCCACCCAGCAGAGGTCTAGGGGCAGTTGAATTCCCATACTTTCGCTCTCCATAGACCCCCGCAGCAATATCCCAAAGACCATAACTAGCCTCCAGAGCTCCTGTGCTCTATAGGTTCCTACACAGTGTAATTCCAAATGATAATGGCCACTGAAGCTTCCGCGTTACATAGCTGCTTTCAATAGTACTATGAAAGGCTGTAGAAAAACAGCTTCCTATGCGCTGTGCGACGCGCAAGATCTGTTTGCCGGTGATCTCCTTGGCCGTCAGGTTGACCCTAGTTGCAACAGTGACCAAGATAACTGGACTGTCTGCTTGTCAAGGGGGTTGACCCAGTTGAAAAGCATAAGTAGGTTGACCTCTTGATCAAGCCCGCCACTTGGCAGCGGGGTTGGAAACAGTCATTAATCATAAACCATGACGTGCGTTTCTGGCGGTGATGGAGACCTACCTAGTTTCATCGATGCAAAAACCAGCTCGAAGCTTTGTGTGGAGATAAATTCGTCGGTAGCGAAGAATGTGTGCTCAAAAACAAGCAGTCATCGGGCGAGCAGCGGATGAAAGCGACACAATCTAGAAACTGCCTCTTACCAATCGACCGAACCGATTCCCTATTTAGTGAATAAAGGGGTATTGTGACTCCTATTCTATATGTGGACAATCCTCCACGGGCAGTCCAGAAAACGCACCTCAGGGCGGTCCGAGGAATGGCAGTAAGGACTTTTCTCCGCCCCCGCTCTCTCCGCTCTCCGCCTCCCATTCATCAATATCCTCCCGCCTTCTAACCCTCATTCCCCATACATTCTCTTTCGACTCACCAGAGTCTCAACACTTAACTCTGGAAACTGCCCTCGCGGTATTTGATTTGATTGCGTTGCAGTCAATTTTCCTTTTCTCACTATCGCTATACAATTTTGCTCCATCCCCAACAATCCGGTGACTTTTCAAGCGAAGCTGTACAACTACTGCTTCGACTCCCTTGGGCGTTTGAGGCATCACGCTCGTCGATATTCCTTGGTTTATAAAAGCATTTTTTCTGGTCATGATTTTAAGATGTGGCCGAATATGACTATAGTCGGCCAGTCAATGGCGAAGATTATGGGTATGCTCCAGTTTTTCAAAGTCAATCTACCACATACATTTCCGCGATATCGTCATATCATTCATCAATTGCCTTCTCCTCCATTACTCCAAGTGTCACTCCATCTTCTATGTCACTTGCCGAGGACTTGGAATCCGAAGGCTGTAGAGAGGCTGAATTTGAAGATAAGACAGCCCATAAGCCACTACCAATGACATGGAATCGCAAGATGGTAGTGAAGATTAATTAGGCACAAGGTGAAACTGGTACGTTCACTCTTTCCTTCCTTTTTCGTTTCATCCCTTCCAAGCACTGATGGGTCACTAGCCTCTAGAGAATCTACTGATGTCTTGAAGTCGCAAGATGGTGGGGAGGATGAATTCGAAGATGATACGATCTCTGGCCAATCTCCAGAAGGGAGTGAAGCCAGAAACATTGAAGCAATAAGACGTATATTTTGATAGGTTATTCGGGCATGACCAATGATTCAATTGTAACAAGACCAAGAATCTTTATCCCCATCTATTCCTAATTCGATAACAGGACAATTTCCACCCAAAGACCTTGCTGCCATCATTTATCGAGAGCAGACACAAGACTGATTACATCCTACAAATTACTGTAAGTTACCCAATATAGTCGAATAACACTTAAGAAAACTAAGAGGTTGTAATAGGCTTGCCGAAATAAAAGCACATGACGGATATTATTGTCCCGTAAGATCAAAGGCTTTTGAACTGCTGCCGTCACTCTTGCAACAAATTTACAGGACATTGAATATAGTTTGTCGCCAGAGATGCCTTTACAGCCAACAATCAGTGATCGAGACAGACGCTCCAATTCCGGAAATTCTCCTCCAAGACTGTCACCCTATAGCGATAGGCTTTTACATCCAAACATTTGGACTCTGGGTCCACTTTCTTGACATAAAGTTCTGGCACAATATAAGTCACAGCTACTACGACCGCAAGCGGGACTCCTCCTCACACAACCGCCGAGACTCACGGGAGAGAAATGAAAAGGTAATTGCTTGAGGATACCTTTCTGAAGGCGAGAGCAGTCCCAGACTCCCACAAGCGTCTTACCGTCCCTGCCGCTCACCACCTAGAACCACTAGCTTGTTCTGGTTCTACGGAAACGGGGCTGCTGGAAACGGCGAGAAGTCCTATATTCGATACCGAACCCATCACCACCCATGCACTCATACTCAAATGCATCTCGCCCATCACAAACCGCATATTTGTAGGACTTCCGCTCTCCCAAGATCAAGAATATCTCGACTACCTGTTGAGCTCTCAAAGATGGTTTCACGTGCGGACCTGGTCATTAATCTTTCGTCCTGAATTTTCAAATCTTTCCTCGCCTGGTGCATAGCCTTTTCGACCAATGCATTCCGCCCTCGACACCGTCCAACGGTGGATCGAATACTTCACCAGCTTGGAATGTCGAGTTCGTTCGCATCTGGTCTACTGATGCCATCTTCAAGTTCTTCGATCAGACTGACGCATACCTGCCCGCTAGGGATATACGTGAACACCGCCAGAGAGATACGGTGGCCGTTCTCTTCCCTGCAAAGGAAGAAAGCGTGTTGAACTAGCAATTCCTTCACCAAAGCCGACTTCTTGTTTCTGAGTAGGACTTAGGCTTGTCTACTTATGGACTTATTAGTCTTATATGCCGAAGCGGTCTGCTTTGAATTCAGTGCTTGCTTGCTTCTCTATTCACACCCAACTGGCCAGAAGCGGGGAAAGACATGTCTCCCTACAGCTGGCCGCTCATGCTGTTGCTTTATCACCGAGTACGGCAACAAGCGCCGCCAATGCAAGAGACGTTGATGGCTTTGCATTACTTGCATTCATTGCCGATGTACGCGCTCCCGATCTTCAAGTTGGATATACCTATGTTAACTTCTGTTCTAGTGCCGTCGCCTGCAATCTAGTAGGCAAATCAAACAAAAGAAACTCTGTGCTCCCAAGCTATGGTTAGCAAGCCTTGCCATGTCTCAGTCAAGGCCTTCCGTTTTAAGTAATGATGGAAAGACGATGATCTGAATATTTATTGCCATCAAAACCCACCGCATTATCGAATGTTAACGAAGCCTACCGGCAAAGCTAAGGCCGAAATACTCTTCCATTGCTCTAGGATATATGTGGAGGACATGTCTTCTTATTAGTTACAGTCGATACCTGGTGTTCGTGGTATCGAACGTCGCTGGGGGATGTTGCTGTTGCATTCAGGTGTGAACTTCATGTCTGATGTCTGATTCATTCATGTTTCTTTTCATGTTTGATGTTGATACTTTACGTGTCTGATTCTCTCTGATATACGTTCCTGCTCCCCAGGCCGGACACACCCACGCTTCTTCTGCTCTAAGACCGCTGCCTGCTATCTTAGGGACAGGCAACATGAGATACTCGGCGCTCTTCAGCCACCAAACTCGCCGCAATGTCGAAACTCAACGAACGTTCTAGCTAGGTAGTGCGAAATACATGTTTCCTCATAGCTACTACCTCCGCGTATCAAGGACCACTAGGAAGCGTTCTTACTTGGCATTTTACATGCAAAGGGCAACTTGTCAGCAAGGATGCTCGTTATGTTGGAATCTGCTTTGGAGGGTTTGTTGGGTTCGTTTGCGGACTTCTCACAGCTGACACGACTCTCCGTCGACTTTATGTTGCTGATAGAGGGATTTGGCTTTCCATCGTTGACATTCGCATACCGTCTACAATTTCTTCGCCTAGATCTAGTTCTGTTTGCAAATCGCAATAGAGGTCAAGTCAAAGCCGAGGTCGAGGCGAAAAGTATGGAAGACCTGAACCTTCTAAGATAAAACTCGCCGTATTATCCAAACTCAGCGAGGCCTACCTGAAAGCCTAAGCGGAGATTCGAAACGGCTCTTCCGCCGCTCCAGTAGATGCAGCGGAGAAGCTTCATCAGAGATAGACAGAAGACATTCATGGGCCTCAGCACTCCGTATGTCCATACATCCTGACTGTTTCCGTCTCAATGTTGGCTTTCCCTCAGCAATACAAGAGTTCCGCCAGCTCTGGGTCATGATTACATTGTATCGAGCATGCAGAGCGCCTGAGATGTTAACGAGATGTATTCTGTATCACTCAGAAACCCGAGAGCATCTTGAGCTCACCATCCGCCGGCCCAGAGCTTCATTTTCATTCACCACTTCTTCAAACTATAACCATAAACCCCTGATCACGATGTCTGCCGATATGCCAAAGATGTCTGACCAGCGGGGACGCAGGGTAGTAGGTGGGAGCTCCGCCATCTAACCGGCTCGCCCGGAGGCGGGGGGGGGGATAAGGGCCTGTCATACTCTAGCTAGAGTAAATACAGTATGAATAAACAACAACAACAACAAGATGTCTGACCTATCACCTACAAACAAACTGAACCTGAGAGGGTTGTCATAAAATATCCCCACCGCGGGGAAATCGTCACTTCTCACAGTTGTCTGGATTGCATCATTCTATCGTTTCATCTAGCAGGGTATGGGAAGACATGTCTTCTCATAAGTGACATCCTCCATTCCAGCCTTGAAGACTAGATCCACGAAGATTGGGAGGTCACCGAAGAGTCCCAAGGTTATGGGAAGTCATCCTCGTCGAGTATGAAGGATGAGAGGTGACGAGCCTTCTGGTCGCGACGAGTGTGTTGTACTTTCCCCAGGTTTCCAAGCTGAAGCTTTTTGTCAACTAGGACTAAAATATGTGGCTATATTAGAGCTGGAATGGCGGTGTGTGTTTTTTAAACTGCTAGAAACTATTCATGAGCTCGTATGTACATCCTGCTGACTACCCCGATCTTCATGTTAACTTTTCTTCAGAAACCCGAGAGCTTCTTGGCCATTCCTGGTCGTCTGGGAGGCGCGGGGAAGACATGTCTTCTCTCACATCTCCCCCATCTATCCATTCGCAATCACAAACCCTAATCGCGATGTCATGTGTGAAAAAGTCTCTCATGGAGTGGGTGTTTCCCTAGACATCCGACCGAGCACTCCCAACCAGGCTTGGGTTAAGCAGTCGGTGCCACTGTGGTGGCAGTTGTACCAATATATCTCCTACAGCTGTAGCTGCTCGCACGTCTGATGATACAGAGCGCCGACGCGCATTACGGGTCATTCTATCCGACCTGGTGACAGAGCAACGCCTTCCTGATTGTCTAGGCTGCATCGTTCACCAGGGGCGGGGAGAAGACATGTCTCCTTATCAGTTACAGCCTCCGGGCTTGAGGCGCAAATGTTTCATGAGCCCCACGACTTCGTACGTATTCTTCATAATTCCTGACTGCCCCGACCTTCCTATTGACATTTTCCTCAGAAACCCGAGAGCTTCATCAGTCTCTCCTGGTGGGGGGTGCGGGAAGACATGTCTTCTTATCAGTTACAACCGCAGTTCTCCCGTAGTCTGGGGAAAACATGTCTTCCCATTGCATCTCTTCCATCAATCCACAGCTTCCATCCACCACTTCAAATTATAACGATCGCAATGTCTTTGTCAATGTGCCAAACATGTCCGTCAACAAGATGGACCAGGAGTACTGTCTCAAAGCAGCTCCGGGAAAATCGTCAGTCTCCCAGTTGTCGGGACCAGATAATTTGACCCGTGGGAAGACATGTCTTCTCATCAGTTACGGTAAGTTCCTCACCTCGTGTATTGACTTATATGTGCTAACATCCCAAGATCTAGCTGCATCCAACAGCATCAATCAGTCGCAATGGAAGAGGCCCACCCTACTGCCACAGGTATCGGTATCTATCATCACCATACACATACCGATGAGGTACGATGTCTGAACCAACCTTCCAATGATTATGCTAATTCACCCCAAGGCAACAGATCGTGTCACTCTATCTTCGTATATCTTCTAGGTGATTGTATCAATGTATTGCCTCAATAGGTGCGGGAAAACATGTCCCCTCATCAGTAACGGTGAGTATCCTCCCTCCCCCGGTGTTTGGTGTGCGTGTGTGTATGCTAACTTCACAAAATATAGCTGGTCCCGCATCAATCAATCGCAATGGAAGAGGCCCACCCTACCGCCACCAATATCGTTATCTATCATCACCATACACATACCATGAGGTACAACACTCTGGACGAACCTTCTAATAATTATGCTAATTCACCCCAAGGCAATAGATCGTGACACTCTATCTTCGTATATCTTCTGGATGATTGTATCAATATATTGCCCTAATAGATGTGGGGAGAAGACATGTCCCCTCATCAGTAACGGTGAGTATTTTCCCTCCCAGGGTGCTTGGCGTGCATGCGTATGCTAACTTCACAAGTCTAGATGGTTCCCCCGCATCAATAGGTTGCGGAGAACGAGGCTCAAAAGATGGATACCACTACCGCAGGTATTGGTACCTTCTACCACGATGACACGCATACGAACACCCCAACGACCCACGCTAACTCACGACATTCTATTTTTCATGTACTAGTATCTTGTGGATATGATTGTATCCAACAAAAAGCACAACTTCAATCTGATTAAAGTACCGTAGCTACCAAAATAAAAAATTACACGCTGCCAAAAATATATATATGCCTATGAAAAAAACCCAAGGAAAAAAAAACTATACATACATCCAACATTATCATAACGCGTCAAGTCATCACAAGAACTCCCTCCCCATAAACAACTAGCAAAATAAACAAAAACACCAGTCCAATCTATACCCAAAAACCCACCCTACCCACACCCGGGACTAATCCCCAACGGGTCCGGAATCCTCTGCGGCACCCCCGAAACCGCGCCAAACACCGAGAGCCCAGGAGGCGGCATCTGGTTCGGCGGGTGCACCAACATACTCGGTGGCAACTGGCCCCCCCGTGGCACGCCCTCCTCGAACGCCGGCGGCGGCGCAAGCATCCTCGTCTCACCCACCAGCGTAGCCGGGGCAACAACACGGGGGGTGAAGAACTCCTCAACCCCACCGCCATCATACTGGTCGGCCACATCTTTCGCCGGCTGACAGACCTGCAGCGGGATCTTCAACGAAAGGCTGGTCTGGCTGTGATTACTTGTCCGCACTGACACCGAGAGGTCGAGGGTGTAGGAGCGGCTGGCGAAGCAGGTGGAGAAGGATGGGACTAGGTGTTTTCCCTTCGGGGTTATTACTGGCACGACGAGGGAGGCTTTGTACGCTGTCTTGCTGGAGCGGTCTGAAGGCTGCTGCTGCTCCCAGTTTGCGCCGGCGACGCAGCGGGAGGAGAGGAGGGTGCTTTCTGTGTAGTTCCCCACCGACGGGTCGGGCATTGAGCGAGAGAGGGTGGGGATGTAGGCTTGTCTGGTGGTGGAGAAGAAGGTGGAGGTTCTTAGCTTTGCGGTTAGGGTTTCGAGGGGGGGTGGAGGGGCTTGGAGGTCGTTTGAGATGTAGGTTAGTGAGACCGAGACGGTTGTTGAGGCTGGGCAGGGGGAGTTGGGGTTTGTTTTTAGCGGCTGGGGTTGCTCCGCAAAGACTGAGATGCGGCCGAACTTCCGGCCCAGTAGTCCGCGTCGGAGGTCCTTTTCTCGGCGGAGGATGAAGTCCTTCGACTTTTCTGGGATGTGTATGGGTGGGGCCACCTCGAATGATGGAGAAACTGGGATCTTGCGAGCTATGTCGGCAAGGATAACAAGTTTGTCGTCGGCGTCCCGCTTGCGGAGGATCCGTGTCCGGATTGCGTATGTGATGCGTGTCATATCCGGGGCCAAGTCATCTTTGCCGTCCCCGACTGAACGGTCACCGAGTGATGGCGGGAGATGTAAGTGGGCGTCTTTGACCAGGGAGTTTTCAACCAGATGATTGCAGGCAGTGTCTAGGAGCCGCTCCGGGATCACGAATGTGAAAGGGAAGGTGTATGTTTTCCCCTTTGTTGCGACCCTGGGTATGGGGAGTGTAGACTCGTCCACAGGTTGGGTCAGACGCAAGAACTGAGTCGTCGTCAAAAACGGGATCCTAACATCTTCTGGACACGTTCCGCCTGGAAAACTCACGGTTTGGGAGATGGATGTACGTCCTGACGTTGCGGGGGAGCCTCCGAATCTCTCCATCCAGGTTCTTGAAGTGCCTATATTCCACGTCAAAAACCCCGAATGTGGCGGCTAATCAGCTATGGGTGGTACCTTCGAAAGTGATACTGACTTCATCGAAGCGGGTATCGGCCGGTGCGACAATGCTCACTTCTCCTTCTATCCTGTCCGAGGTGGTATAGAACTTCTGGGGTACTCCTTCGGACTCTCCGTTGATGCTGATGGTCACCGATGGCTTGCTCTTGTGTGCTTCGGCTGCCATCTCTCTGATCGATGTCATGACTGTATTGCGTGTCGCAACTGATTCTGCGTAGGCGAACATGGTGGACAGATTTTGACAGAAGATGGGCGTTTATAACTGAGCTCTTGTTCGGAGCAGATCGATCTGCTAGGAATTGACAAGATGTCTCAATATCCGATTGTGGGGTTTGCGGCGCTGATAAGAAAGACCGAGACTAGCCTTGCCGCTGATCCTGGGCTACGCAGATGACCTCGAAAGGGAATCTGTGACAGCAGCCGACGTTAATCGCATCACACAACGCTGGTGTGATTTCCGAGAACGCCTACCCTTGGTACAACAGTCAAGACTCTTGGTCTTCTTGGACCCTCCACTGGAAGGCTGTAGAAACGAAGCTGAAGATACTTAGCTCTACAACTAGGCAGATTGCTTGGTCGGCAAGCTGTGGAAAGTATGGTCTTTGGTGGTTAAGCTCCACGGTCATGGGGACGGGCGAATTGAACTTTTTTATACACGAGGCAGATCTAGGAGATCTCATCAATGCTGCTGCTACCTTAGACACCTACCTACTCGAGTTTGACTCATGGAAACCTGAATTATGACAGACGCAAGATGATTAATTCAAAGTCCCGAGAATAACCTACTAAGCGAGAAAACATCCGGCTGTCGTATTTGCTGGGTCGGGTCCAATACAATCATGCAACCACACCCCCACCAGCTCTTTAAGCTTATGCACATTCGCTAAAGGCAGCTCTGCTTAGCCCGCGGAGGGAACATCGAACATCTTGGAGAACATTCCGTGATCGTCACTATTAATTGGCATTTAAGTAAATATCTCAGCTTTCTGCAAGTTAGTAGTAGCATACGACTACCTATACTACCTAGCATCGGACATGTTTGTCCGTCTATGGATCTGGCACTACACAGGCCATTTCGAAGGGTTTGATGAATGTGTACATTAAGCAAACCCTCCCAAATAGGCAAAAAAGTGATCTTTGAAACAAACCAAAGACGGTGTAACAAATTGGGAAAAACCAACCATGTGTGGATACGTTCGCAACCTCGAATCTGCACCATGACACCCTCGCTCTTCTCCGATGCTGAGAAATCAACAAAGGGAACGCCATCATACCATTCACCTGAGCAACAGCCACCAAAACGGTGGCCTCGTACCCCGGCCCTTGATCTCACGTGGTTTTATACTAACCGAAATGGTGAGTCTGATCCAAATTGGGATCATGAAAAAAGTGAGGTGAAATGGCCTGGAGACATCACTCCACAAAAAATTCAAATTACCTCCAGAGAGCTGAGCTTTTGGGGGGTATTAGTTTACACCTACCTGAGTCAATGCCGAGTTTTTTTTTAAAAATTCCACCACATTTGCACTTACTGCAGCCAGCATAACCCGGTCTCTCTCTTCAACTTTGCACATGTAGTTTTGCCTCACTTGCTTAGGGCCCCATACAAACTCTTTTTCCCCCACTCTAAACTCTTCTTTCCATCCAAATCCAGTATAAACTTGTGATGTTGAGATATTCACCGGGTTGACGAGATTTTGACCCGGTTGACCCGTAAACTTTTGTGTGGAGCGAAGTCTCCAGGTGGCCTCGAATCAGGCTCTCAATTGTGTACATGTGCACTAAGATGAAAATGGAAGTGACAAAAAGGGAATAGTGTGGCGAGGGAGAGAAGTTGTGAGAGAGAGCCTGGAGACCTCGCCCCACACAAAGTTCTCAGGTCAACCCGGTTAAAATTTCAACACCACGGGTTTGAGCTGGGTTTGCACGGAAAGAAGAGTTTAATGGAAAAGAAATACACTTGATATGGGGCACTAAGCGAGTCAGACAAAACTTGTCGTGTAAAGTGATCGAGAGCGACCAGGTCAAGCTGGTAACAATCCGGATCAGCTTCGGGTTATGGCTGCAGTGAGTGCGCACATGGTGGAATTCTTTAAAAAATGCTCGGCATTGACTCAGGTAGGTGTAAACTAATAACCCCCAAAAGCTCAGCTCTCTGGAGGTAATTTGAATTTTTGGTGGAGTGATTTCTCCACCTCACTTTTTTCATGATCCCAATTTGGATCAGACTCACCATTTCGGTTAGTATAAAATCACGTGAGATCAAGGACCGGTACGAGGCCAACCAAAACGGCACATTTCGACCCCATTATTTCTGCTCAGGCGAATCCGGGATAACCATTTCATGAAACCGGCACATTGCTGGATACGAAGGTGCGCTTGCAGATACCGCATTAAGCGAGAACCACTCAAGCCTTTTATAAAAAGTAAAATCGACTATCGAAGATGATGACCCCGGATGACTCACTTTCGGCGACAAACGACGTCGACAAGCTTTATCAAATGTCCGGACGGATTAGCCGTTGGTGACTACAGGTATCGGTGTTCTACCGCCGGCAGCTCAAAAATCGATGCCCCCAAATCCGGCTAAGAGCGTTGCTATAAGCTATATTGGGCTAGGCGGCTGCCCCTCGGACCGATCTCTACTAGTAGTAGTCGTTGTTGTTCGATGGCGAACAAGGAGGGTATATATACTGCTCGGTACAGGGAAAAAAGGTTTTGACGGATACACAAGTACACTTCTGCTGGACCTCTCGCCAAAGGGTACTTGCGAGAGTAGCCCAACTATGGCGTCTGCATCGCAAATATTTTTCCATATTTAGTACCTTACTTAAGTATGTACATCACCTTCAATTGGACAGGGACCCAACGTGTAGGGCCGCTTAGATATAAACGCTGAAGATCAATATGTCATTAGTCTACCTTGGTATAACGGACCCCCTTCTACTGGATACCTTACTGTACCAGATTCTCAGAGGGCAAAGCTCGCCTGCCACCAAAACCTCGCCTGTTATACTGGATTTCAGGCCTATAATGGACCAGATGAGATTGTCAAAAATATTAACCCTTGCTCCCATACAAATAAAATTTTGCTATATTGGATGCTAAGGTGAGCACCGCTAGCGCGGATCCAGACAACTGTTGCATGTATACTTAGAACATCAGCCTCAGCCTCCGTGAGATTGATATGAGCTGATGGTAGAGTATGAGCTGATGCTAGAATACGGGCTGAAGGGACCCGGCCGAAGCCTCGGTGGTACGAGGCTCGGCACGAAGAGCTGGTACACGGGACTACTGTATATATACGGGCCTTCTGCCCTCGACAGAGATCAGCAAGTCAATCAAGTCAACGATCTTCATCACACAAAAGTAACACAAACATTGACCGCCGGGAACTAGTCCTACCCGCCAGCCCTCTGTTTACTCGTCTCGGTGGCCCCAAAACTACCTAGCTAAAGAATGAGTAATTTTAGTACCAAACACTATTCTCTCAAGCGACTTGCCCTACTGCTGCACCAAACGACGGTAGCAATGCGTAAGTAGAGCGCGGATTGAAGGCGTAGGTACATAAGCTGTTGCCCCACTTCACATGTCCGACACCTTCATCTCTTCGCTGCTGATGGCCATCTGGCACCGTAAAAACACTGCAAATCGTAGGTAGCATTGGGATCGCATCAAATCCGGATGCAAATATTTAGTCTCGGACCACCACGGACCGGTCCGAGATTTCTTGGTCCCAGTACCCGGGATGTACAGCGGGTATCTAGCTGGAGCCGGTAGAGCATCCAAGTGATCTGTTGCTACCTTCAATTTGCCTTCAGCCGCCGTAAAACTCTCCAGACGTGCAGCGGGTGGTGCTTCGGCTGTCTTGAACCCTACAAATTAAAGCTAGCCCCACCACTGAGAATCTTGACTCATTTTGCTTCTAGACGGCGATGCTTGAAGCACGGATACGCTTCAGCGCTGTGAAGGCAACCCACAAGTTCCCATATCTACCCGGCTATAACTAAAGTATAATTCTTTTCTGTGTATGCCATTCTGTACATGATAAAAGCATTCCTATTCATTGTTCAGCGCCAAAGAGACTCACAAACCCCGCCTCAAGCTCCTGCTTTCAATATCATATCCGCCTCATCCCACTTCCTTAGGGCTACCTATCCCCTCACGGCTGCATCTTTCCCGTCCTCATCGTCCTCCATGTGTCCCGCAAAAGCCTCCACCTCTTCGGTAATGTGGGGGTAGCGCTGGGGCGTCGTGACCAACCGCCACAATCAACGTCCGCAACATTGTCTCCCGAAGGTAGCGACCAAGAGTCGCCCAGGCAACCTCTCGCTAGGTTTGCTACTGCAGCCAGCCTTTGCGTTTATGCCGTCTCGCACGCAACAAGGCAACAACGTAACGGAAGTACAAATAGCGCGCCTTCGGACGGTGCGAGGTCTGGAAGACCGATAAAAAAGGCGTGATGTGAGCAGTCGTCATTAAATCCGGATCAACATATTCCCGCAAGACATAATCCCATATCTCCACTTTTCCTTCTTGATTCCTCGACGAACCATAGGCGTTAATACAGGCGGTCCTAAAGTTCTGCTGATCCGAAGTCTCGGGTCTCGTAAAACTCGGTTATTAGGTCGGCATAGCTTCTTGACATCAGGGGATACCCGGGACCTTCAACTCCATGCTCATGAATTTTCCTTAGGATATCATGTTTCAATCCTAGTATGCCATTGATATGCTCTTGAGTGTCTGATTTCCATCTCATAATCTTTCTTTGTATTAAACTCCACTTCTCTTTGTCGTATTCACCTGAGGTGTATTTCTTCTTCTCGCTCTCGTTGAAGAGATCGAACCAATCCATTTCGTTTCGCAAGTACTCATCCTCATATGCCCACCACGTTGTCGGATCCGTATGGATATCAAGTCCGGCGGCACTCCTCTTCAGTGTGGCCCGCTTCTCAACAATAGACTCCTTGCTCGGCTTTTTTGTGACACCGAAGAGGTTGGGAGGCAAGGAGCTGACTCTAGATGGGACTACCAGCCCTGTTCGCCCTAAACCGTCCATAACTATAAGGAAGAATTTGGATAGATGTCGTTGGAAGATCGTCGCAGGTCGAGGCAAGTGAGTTCTGGCGGAGTCGAGATGAGGGATGCTTTTCGTGGTGGAGTCTTCGCGATGTTTGGGTAGGTTTAGTCGGGCCCGGAGGTTGGGGAATGTAGTGGAGATGGTACTAGTGGTTATATCATCTGTAGTATGTATACGCAATGCTTGGGGGTTAAGGCTGGTACAGCTTCGAGTGGGGAAGTGGGGAAGATTTAAGGTGTCTTTGAAAGTTTTTCATTTTTTAGAGTTAGGTTGGGAGTCTGAACCTCCTTTTGTTACTTTGGATGGTTGATTGACTTATTGATTGACTATCTATCGAGGCCGCGAGGCCAGTATATGTACAGTCTCCCAGATGCGTACGCGTACGCACATATCTACCCTGTATTCTGATACAAGCCATAACTTCATACAAGACTGTAACGGAGGCTGAGACGGATCCAAGTATATATGCATCACCTCCCCCTCTTGCTATGCCCCATAGCAAGTCCTATCTCCGTGAACCTATACAAAGAGTCGATGTGTGAAGAGTCTCCGGTACCTCTTTAAATTCATCCTCCTAATGACGGTGGTAGGTAGGGAAAGAGTGCAATCCGTAGCCTGATATGGGACGGCCATCCCGCATAACCAAAGAAAAGTAAAATCCATCGAAAAGAAGAAAAGTGAAACAACCTTAAATCGACTTCCGTGGACTTACCCGTTCCATCACATTCTCGTGGTTCCATTACCATATTCGTGAATTATCGTGCCTATCGACAATCCCGCGGGTATGTAGGTCTCAAGCGTTGTTGTGATACCATAAGTTAATGTGTAGCATTATGTGCTTCGTCCAAACTTTGATTCTGGTGGTAATATGTGAAAGCACCCTTGGTATAGTAGTAGATCGGTAGCCGTTCTGTCATTGCAATCATTGTGGTTGTAGATTCCTTCTATAGTTGGAGTGTTTTCAATATTGCCATGATGTAGGTCCGTTGCTGGTAAGAAAGATGGGGCCACGCCTTGTGATTCGTGATCGGCACTATCACGTGTCAAATCAGACTCTCTAGATCCCACGAGATGAGTTTCGTTGCCGTTACCGTTGCCGTTGCAGTCGAAGTGCAGTAGAAAATTGGCCGTAGGTTTGAGGTATCGGAGGACTTTTTGCAGCGGTCATATGGATGAGTGAGCCGATATTAGCATGGTAGTCTTTGATGCTTTCGATGACCGCATTAATGATCACTTGGTAGTCTTTGATGATGTCGAAGATCACTTGCTAGTCTTTCAAATCTTCCAGTTCCTTCTTCCTCCGATCCTCAGCTAAATCCAACTTCACATATGGATCTATGAGAGCGGCGAAGCTGATAGTGATACCGGATAACGTCGATTTTTCGGTGGATCTCAATGCCGAGAATTGGCGTGCAAGGCTGAGAGTTGTGATCTTGTCCTTTTGAGCGAGCTTTGCCCTCCGATCACTGATTTGGTAGCGGCCTTCATATGCGGGTATATCATGGAGGTTTGGTCCACAAACCCAAGAGTAGAAGCACATTGATCTGCAAGAGTTGTGGTGTTTGTTAGAGGCCGTAAGTGCTATTTTAAGCAACGTTGATTGCAGGTGTGTAGCTGCCTTCCGATCAACCTTCTAAGGGTGTCATGTAGATGTCGTCGATGATGGCAGGTATGTAGGTGTCTTCCATCAGTGCTTTCTTAATTCTGGGGATAATCTCGGGTATGTGGATGCCTTCCAGCAGTATCGTGTAGATGTCATCATCATTGACCTCGGAAATACGGTGACTATATCTAAAGATTGATATTCCATCCACATCTACCGAATAGAGAGATGAGATATTGTAAGGTGGTTAGCTTGTCAATAGGGGTATAAGTCTCACCGAAATTAGTTTGTTTGTAGCCTTGGAGTTGATGCTATTACTGCTTTCGCGAAAGTCTTTCCATGACTGCTGGTGACACTATCCGTGCTCCGAGTCAGTGATTGTAGTGTTTGTCTTAATTCCTTGGTCATTCAATCTGTAAGCACTGGGACTTTCTTGACCGCAACAGATCGTTGCACTAATATACGTTTATTGGTAATGACCTCCACTCTTGATGGGGCTTGTGTATAAGAATGATGGATGGGGCAGCGATCGCTGTGTCCATTTGTGTGTGAGAGCAATATCCTCATCAGGAGCTATATGTGTGTGTATGATGGCCATCTTTCTCACCTGAAGCAGGTGGACTTCGATCTCCATGCCCATTTGCATGCCCAGTTGATGATGATTGGAGAGCGGTATCTATTCCTGCCGCAGCGGGATCCCCAGCGACTGACCGGCAGGCAACCTCTCCAGTATAGCCCTAAGATATACTTTCATCCGTTCGACTCTGGTTATGAGTACAGCCGTGAGTCATGCTCTCATCCGTCCCACTGGCCGGTGTGTCAATTATCTCAATGTATACCCCTTCTTGCGGTAGACTGAAGATGTAGGTCTCAGTAGTCTCTTCTGATTCATCATCGCGTATACTCATTTTGCGTATTAATGATTGCGGGCACGATACATATACGTTCCTTTCCTCATTAAACTCGATGCCTGATTGAGACTTTACGGTGTTGTGCTCTGGATCCGAAAACCTCTAAAGTGCCGTGGGTCGTGTACATAGCGACCATCACTATTACCATTGAGCGAGCTCTCAGCTTCTTATCAGATCTTTACTTTTAAAATCTGTCAGCTGGCATAGCATCCGAACATCATAAGTGATATAGAGGAGCCAGGTACGATATCTTGTGTCCGTCGTTTGGTAAGGCCTTCATTTGGCATGCGTTGATATGGGTAAAGTCCTGTGTTGACTTCTCAATGATTGTCAGAATTGTATGTAGTCATCGATGAATTATATGTAGTACTGGTGGCCATCAAGGATGGATTAGAATAATGGACTTGATTCTAGGGGACGTTTGTTTATGCTTGGCCTGGATGCATATGGTTCATATGGGGTCATCGTGCATGTATTTGGTAATAAAATAGTGAGAGTCCCGGGTAGATATTGACTTTGTGGTGGCTGCAAGTGGGCTTATAGATAGGCTGGCAGGTGGACCTGTAGGTACACTTGATGTAGTGGTGGCTGTAGGAGCACTTGATGTCTGTAAGAGGACTTGGAGATACGGTGACAAGTATTTGGTGGCCCAGATATTGTGGTAAATGGGCTTTTTCTCTTTCTCTTTCTCTTTCTCTAAGAGGACTTGGTGATAGCAGGCGAGGTTGTAACTGTGGGTGCATTTGAGAGTGCATCTGCATCGCCAAACTTCGGGGAGCTTTCAAAGTTCGCCGAATTTCGGAAAGCACCGTCAACTTTCCAGCTTTCTTCCGATTTTGTAGCGTTTTTCCTAATTTCAGAAAGTGCCATGAACTTTCCAACTTTCGCAGTGTCGCTCCTTACACAGCCTTCTTACACAGCCTTTTGCAGCCTTTCCCGTGAACGTTCCTGTAGCATCTGTGTATTCGCAGCCGGTCTCCTTTCGCATCGTGTAATGTGCAATTGATCATGTTTCATCTACATTTGGAGCGATTGCGTATATAGCAGTATGATATTTACTATCTACCTACCTACCTATCTGTCTATCGACATCGACCCTGAATTCACCGGCAACTGGCTGGAGACGGCACTCAAGTGCACTTGGAAATAGGAGATGGCTGAAGACGGTGCTCGGGAGCATGCTGGAGACGGTAGAGATGGATTCTCCGGGAGCATGCTGCAGATGGTAGATATGGACTTACTGGAGCTGGCTGGAGACGATCACTCTGAGCTGACCGGGAGCTGGCTGGAGGTCGTACGGATGGAATGGACTAACTGGTAGCTGGCATAAGATTCAATATTGATAAGATTAAGACAGCTGCGATAGCAAACGCTCCATTAAAGTTTCGTTAGACAACTCTAGCTAGCGATCGCGACTAGCCTCCGACTCTACATTAAGGTTTCATTGGGTAGATTCTAGCTCGCGACTAGTCTCAGAGTCAATCTCTGCATATCATTAGTATTTGCGTATATATATCCAGTACCAAATCCTCCATGGTGCAACCATGATCTATCTCCAGCCAGCTCCCATCTGCAGGTGCAACTGAGTACCGTCTCGAAGTGCAATTGAGCTCCTGTCTCCAAGCGCACGTGAGCATCGTCTCTAGCCAGCTCCCAGTGTACCCAGAGTCGCCGTCAATAGATAGATAGATAGAATAATTGAAATCGCGTAGAGTATACACCCCGAGCATCCTACGTACCCAGAGCTTCCTAACCGCCTAACGCTTCCTGTGCCCAAACTTTCGCACGCACCAAAAGCTTGCTGCAAATTCTAGTTCAATCTTCCTAAGCACGAGTATAGCAAGAATTGCTACCAGAGAACCTAGAGTTTACAATCCCGGAGAACTTAGAGTTTACCATGCAGCATAATCTTGAGTTTCCAGTGCCGTAAACTTAACTAGCCTGTAAATTTAATCTGAGCTGCAGCCTTGTCTCCTGGGAAGCTCAAAAGCTGCCCAGCGATCCTCTGCCCGAAAGCTAGAAACATCCTGGCACACAACAACGGAGGGTGTAGAACAAGGAGGGTGCCGAGACGATGGGAGCTAGAAACGACGTTGACCTCGGATTAGGATGTCGAGAAATGTACAATAAGGGAGAACATAGGTTAAAAGAGGGCACCGAAACGATGACCTTCAAGTTGAATGGGAGGGTGGGGAAACTATCACTGGTGCTGGAAACGGGCGGAGTTAAAAAGGGCAATATTAGCAAAGGTTCAGAAACGGTCTTGAGGGACCGAATATGAGGCTTCCCGTCTGCTCAGTTATATCTAAGCATAACATTGCTAGGTTAGTACTACAGTGGGTGATCATGCAAGAATCCCTGGTACTATAATTTTTGTTTATTGAGCCTCTAGGCATATAGAAATTGATCCTTACATGTTATTGTTGGGTGAGAAGTTGTAACTGTACCAGAAATAACGCCGTCTGTTTAATTTCGAGCCCATCAAAGTTCTTTAATATCCTTCTCCCAGCTCTCTTTCTTGCTATGCAGTATATTTTATTAACCTACCCCCATCCACTTGAGAATGAGTAATGCATCACAGATGAGGTCCACGCAACCATTCGAAAATGACAGGTTTATTGCCATACAGGCTCTAAGACGGTATGAATGTAACATACGCAGCTTCTGTTGGTTCATGAGAATCTGTGGTGAGGAGAACTATGTTTGTTTGCTGGGCATGTATGTTGGTCAAACCTTCTCGCAGTGAGGGATCTCGCAGTAGGGTTAGTTTAGTTCTTCGAAGCCAGTTATGAAAGTGAGTGTGGGATTCTCTTGTCTGAGATAGGAATTGAATGATTATGCATGGCAATAAGTAGCATGAATTGAGAATAGGATGAGCTTTAGAGTGAATTGCACGGCTGCCCCACTACTCCAAGATCGCAATTGTCCATCGTGATACGACGCGCGGGGTCCAGAAACGGTCAGTTTGGCTCGATATTGGGATGGATACACTTGACTGTATAGCACACGAGTCGACTCAGTGTTGCAGTTTCAAGGTCTCTAGATCTTGGAGCTATTTTGATACTACAGTGGAGGAGATGGATAAAGGGGATGTGGATGCGGGTTGGCAGTTTGCTAGTCGGGTTATGGGTCATCTAGACTCAAGCCTTCTCGAGACGGGGGGTACTCGAGACGTAACCCAACTCGTCTCGTGTACAACACTATTCCAGGCTCCAAGGTGGACTGTTCTGCAAACAGTTCCTTTTGCCTGCTCTCAGCGCTGTGATTTCCGCGTCTGAATTCCTCACTCGATGAACACCACACCATACCTCGCCAGAAAGAAAGTGAAAAACTAAATACAAGTAAAACCCCCCCAAATACCGGAATCCCCTCCCAAGCCAGACGCCGTTTTGCAAATGATATATACTCCCCAACCCATGAAAAAAAACACATTGGAAACCCCACGTTAAAACTTGAACCCCGAATGCCCCAACAGTTCTTTCCGGATCTGCTCGCCCCTCTCCATGGGTACATCTCCATCCACACTCCCGCCACCGGCATTACGTTTCGGACCCTATTCCTCTTCCGCTGCGCCGGCTTTCTCCCTCTCCATCAGCTCGTCGAGGTCGCTAAAGATAGTCCCCTCTGGCAGCACTGTAAGATCCTTATCAAACACAGGGCCGATAGTTTCAACCCATCTCTTGCGGCGCTCCATCAACATGCGTGCCTGCTCTCCGATGCCAACATGTGCACGTGCTACGCCGACGCCGTTGGGAACGCTCTTCTTCTTCTTGCTGGCTTTCATATTGCGGCTGCGTTTGGCGAATGCTTGTTCGACCTGGTATCACATGGTTAGCTGAATGAATGTACAGAGCGGGGAAAGGGTGGAGGGTGCCTGTTTATCAAGATCTTCAAGGATCGTCACGTATTCCTGGTATGCGAGCTGCTCCTTAAGCTGCTCGGCTATTCGGGCTTTACGTGCGCCGTTGATAAGCGCCTGTTCCCGCAGCTGCTTCTGCAGTGCGCGGAGACGCGCAGAAACTTCGTCGTCCTGGCGGTTGTCGAAGTCGAGCTCCTGGTTTGGGTCTAGAAGGCCAACGTAGACCATTTCTCGGCGGATACGCTCGTCGAGGGTGGAGTAATCGGATTTGCCAGTAGGGATTTTCCAGTTTACGTCGCCGGAGTTGGGGAGGGAGGTGGCGAAGGTTTTGGAGGGCGCTGGGGTGGTCTCGCCGTTTGCGGTTGGGTGTGAGGGGTCTGCGTCGTCCTCGTGGTCCTCGGGGAGGTAGGCGGCAAGAAGCCGAGAGAGGAGTGGTCCGCATGATACTTCTTCCTTATCGAGTTGGTCTTCGGAGACATCGTCGGGCTTTCCTTTCGGGGCGTTGGCGGACTTGTTGCTGCCGTTGTTGGTGGGTGGAGCTGGAGATGCAAATGACGCGCCTGGTCCATCCTCCTCCGCCCACTGCTCCGAATAGTGTTTTCCGAGCTTGGGGATCATGTAGGGAGTCACTCGATCGCCTCTCTCGCGCAGGAAAGCTAGATCTTCCTCAGAGAATTGACGAAAGTACGGTTCGATGTAGGTGCTGAAGGTGTTGATCGCGACTTGATTGGTAGGCTTTGCTTTAGAGAAGTCCTCGTCGGGTGGATCACCAGGTATAAGTTTGGAGAGGTCATCTTTGGGAAACCTGGCTACCGCGAATGCCTTCGCTTTCTCCTCGTAAGGGGTCTTGTCTGTAACGGCGGGGATCTCATAGACTGCTGGATCGTCCTCAAGAGGCTCGAACACGACGAAAGGGGCGGCCGCGGGAGGTTGGTGCTCGGCGTCTGAATCTTCTGTTAGAGAGGCATGTTTAGCCTCGGGGCTCTTCTTTTTCTTCTCTCCTGATTCCTCACGATCAGCTACAATACGAGCAGTTAGAGGAGGATAGAAACCTCTAGCTATAGCGTCGCTGGGAGGACCCTGTCCCGTTGGCTGGTGAGCGCCGACAGCAAGAGGTCTCTTATGCTCTGGCTCTGCCTTGCGTTTCTTCTGCTTGATCTTCTCTCTGCGCTCGGCATCCTCAATCGCCTTGCGGTCCCTCTCCTGTTGTGCCGCCTCATCCCTCGCCTTACGTTCCTCCATCCTCGCCTGGAAAACGCGTAACGCCTTGTCGGTATTCTGGCCACGAGCAGTTGCGTTGTCCTTCAGCACGCCGAGCTCTTGTCGGAGCGCGACGAGTGTAGCCGACGACGGGATACCGGGGTTGTCGGAGAGGTGTAGTCGTTCGAACAGGTCTTCGTATGTGACTTTAGCGGAAGAAGGCCCAGCAAAGTCACTCGAGAGGGTGTCTGCCGAGAAAGCAGAGCCCGACGCCGGGGTCGTGTTTCGACTCCGCGAGCGACGACCCTGTGACGACATACCGCCGCCGCGCGACTTGTTACCTTTGCCCTTTGCGCCTTTGGTCGACATGGCGGGAAAGGCGGTAAAGTAGCCGTCAGGATATGCGCTGTGTGTGCGGCAGTATCTTCCCGGCTGGTGTGCTGGTTGGTTGCAATGTTACTTATGCGATGTCGGGGTGGGAGTTGAGGCGCGACTGTCTCGAAGGCGTAAGTGTACAATTGCACGGTCAGTGGATGTCGAAGGGTCGATAACCGAAAGCGTTAGAGTCGCGGGTTTGGGAGGCTTGGCGCGTCGTACCCGCAATAACCTGTCCGTAGGAGATATCAACGGAGGGAAAGGGTGCGAAGAGGGTGCGATTAGAAATGAAATTGTAAGCACACGCTCCCTCTAGATATCAATCGCCCAGCTGCCGGTCTGCCTCGTCTCTCTGTTCTGCTCTGCGTTGCTGCGACTACAACACGGACAAGTATGGCCAAGACATGCTGCGACACTTCTACCCTACCATTGCTATCGCCAACGCTCGGCCTTTGCTGGGCAGAGGAACAGCCCACACCACCAAGAAGCTAAGACCATGTCCATGATACGACAAGACACAGGCCGAAGATTCTGCTTCCCACATTTCCGAGCCAAACGACGTCCTCCACAGCCAACTGCCTGAACCTCTCATCCTCCGAACCATTCCGCCATCCTGAGACCATCCGAGCGGTATTAGTACCGGTGTTGGCTGTCGTCAGAGCTTGGTAATCCCCAAGCTGAAACCCACCATCGATCGTTGTCACGCATATCCCCGCTCCCGACTGCAACTCTTGCGAACTATCATCGGGGGCGCGTATACGGAAGACAAGAGGACGAGTTTATGAAAAAAGTTGGTGTTAGACGTCGCAGACATTGCCTCAGATGTGTACGTCGCTCAAAGTTTGCCGTGTTGTGTTTTGTCCTACCCTGCGGAAGCTTACACTTTTCACCACAGCTGCAGAGACCATCCGTGCCTCCGTCCTGGTATTCCCAGTCGTTTCCCCTCTCGCCCAGCTCAACCCGAACACATTCTCCCAAGCCCAAGTTCACTCCTCGTTCCCCGCCCGAAATCGCACCGCTGACCTCCCCAGCCCAGCAACCTCACCTTTACTCTCTCGGTCTCAAACCCACACATAACTACTCTCTTCACGGCGGGTCGAAACAGTGGCGACGCTGTTGCCGGTGTCCTACATTTCCCGGAACTTTCGCAGACCTCTACATGCCGCAACATCTCCATTCTTCCTCGCACCAGCCTTGTTGATGACCTCCCCAAGAATAACAACAGCGCCATCGCGCTATTCCCAGTAATAGCCTTTGCGCCGTGGACTCCATATTGTAACAAAGAATTTCTTGACGCAGCACGAAATGAGAGGTCTACACTTGACGGGTTCTTTTTCTACTCTCCAAACTTCACCAACTCGATTCCAGACCATGGCGACGACTACTGGCGTGGCATCAAGTTCAAGGACTACATATTTCCGATCTATGCCATGCGTGGGCGGGAGGGGGAGTTACTGATGAGCAAATACACCGAGTATGCAGAGCAGAAACGTGTGATGATAGACATCAACAACACCACGGGGCGCGCAAGGATCTTTATAGAAGTCGACACCGGGAACGGCACTAAATTACCTGGGCTCTGGCTCTTCCTCCTTATTGTCTTGGGCGTGCTAATCGTTGCCATCGGCCTCACATCGTTATCAATGCACCTTCTACAATATCGGCGCCGACGGTCTCTACGAAGGAGAGTAGCACGCGGAGAGGTAGACCTGGAAGCATTGGGGATAAAGCGACTCGTAGTCCCGCGAAAGATCTTAGATAAAATCCCCATGCGGTCTTACCAGCCCGGCGGATACGAGCAACCTTCCTGCTCCATCTGTCTAGAAGACTTCGTACCCAACGCAACAACAGTCCGAGAACTGCCGTGCAAACACGTCTACCATCCCGCCTGCATAGATAGCTTTTTAGAGAAACAGAGCAGTCTATGTCCTTTATGCAAGAGCAGTGCGCTTCCAAAAGGATACGTGCCGCAGTATCTTACCAATGCTACAGTGCGACGGGAACGGACTATTCGGCGGCAGCGGGAGCGGGCGCTGAGAGAGCAGAGGGGCGGAGGTACACGGGCGATGCTGTGGCGCGCTTGGAGAGACGGCGTGTGGCCGGGAAACGAGGCGAGGGCAAGAGAGAGGACGGTTGAGATGAGGCAGCGGGCGGAGCGGGCGGAGCGGGCGGAGCGGAGGAGAAGGACGAGTGGGGGATTCCAGGGTGAAGAGGAGGATACCGCTAGAGGCGGGAAACGTGAGTAAATCCTTGATTGGAGTTGTGGGGTGTGGGTGCGCTAACGAGATGATAGTTCGCAGAGCTTTGAGAACGGTGTTTCCGGGATATGGATAACAGCGGCATATCCCAATATCTCCTTTTTATCATATTCATCTTTTTGGTTTGTGCTGTTCTGGTCTCATATTATTTTGGATGCTGGGTTTTGGTTTCGGCGTTTTGTCTTGCTTGCCTTGCATATCTACTGCGGTTTTGAATTATGGTTATGGGCTTGCCCTTTGGGGTTTTTTGGAGGTAAAGGGCCTTCTTGGTTAGGTTTTTGTGGCAATTCAGTGGAGGGGTATATCTGTCAATTCATGACTTGTAGAGGAAGATATGTCAATCATAAGTACGGGTGGAAGCATGGAGATTGAAATAGGTGATATATTTCGCTCGTAATGTCGCAAGTGGCCGGAATGCTATATGGATTACAGACAAACTTAAACGCTCTGCGCTTAGGGTGCTAAATGGGTATCACGAGTGATTTTGGTGATTCCCTGCCAGCGAAAGTTGGGTTCAATCCTAAACATCCACCTACACTTTTCATAGGCCAGCTCGCACATCACTTGGGCAAATACCGAATACTATTGTCGGGACAACTACTCCCTCTGGTAGTTTCGGTCTCTTCGTACTGTCCTCCCAGCACCTTCCCCCTCAGCCAATGGTAATACCACAGTTCATTCAACCGTCCCTCACCATCGCAGCCCACAAATGGCGTCGCGCCAAACGCCCTCTGCAAGCACCCCACCACCTCTGCGCGGGAATACATCTTTGTATCCGAAGGGACGATGCCGCATTTTTTCAACCACTATTCATTCATTAACACCCCAATCCCCCACCCCCCATCCTGGAGTAATACCTTAAACGAATCCAAACGCTTAAACAACTTCTTTGTAGCTTTAAAATGCTGCACCTCCTCTATTCCCTCTGTATATCGTTTCCCGTAGCACCTAGGTTCAAGCGTGCTCATGCACGTACCATGCTTATCAAACTCATGTTTCCAGAACGCCTCATCGTCCACGCCATCCCTGGTATTCGTTTTCCAGTATTTGCGCATATACCGCAGCAATTCGTGCTCCCCGGCGCCTTCGAGGACCGCGACGGGGCTGGCGTACTCGCGCGCCGCATCACAGTACGCGGGATACGTGCCGTTGCAGAAATCGGGCCAGAGCCCGTGGATCGTCCAGGAGTGTGCGGGTCCTGGTGACGGGAGCCAGTATTGTGTTTGCAGCAGTAGCCCGCCGGGGTACTCGCTGCAGCAGGTGGATGTGAGCGCCGTGGTGTTGTGGCAGGAGAGGGTTGAGAGGTCTTTTGGGGAGCAGTAGGCGGAGACGAGGGAGAGCGTCCTGAGAAGCGATATGAGGGGATGCATTGTTCTGCTGCTACGGAGGAGATCCGGGATACTCTAGGATTTTATATCGGTGCATATGTAGGCCTCGCTATGCTGTGTGTATCCCCGATAGTTCGGTATTGCCGGCAGCCGGACCTTCTACTTGAAGCTTGGTTTCGCCCGCTGGTAGGACATATATATGAATGGGTGGATGGATGCCAATCGGTGCACTCACGTTTTCCGGGAATATTCTTCGGCTTTTTCCGATCAATAAATAATTGCAACTCTGCCATAAAGTACAAAATCCAGGTTTAAAGTCGATTCATGGTTTTGTTCAGCAATCACCAAATTATAGCTAGAAAGTATTCCAAATCCATTGTTTTAGTTTAGAGCTTTGCCTCTCAAGATCAATGCATCGAAAAAGCTCCCAAAGCATGGCACTTTTCTTAAAAGAAGGACCTCTGCAATTCCAACTTCACTCTAGGAAAAGAATCGTTTTCTCAGAACCATAGTTTGACAGATGAACGGTGGAGTGGAGGGAGTATAATCTTCGAGTTGAAATATTGTAGTGCTGGAGGTCCTTCTTTGAGGCAAGAAGTTTCATCCTGAGCTGCGAATATCCCTGAGCAGGAAGTATCCAGTGGGTTTCGTGCAAGTAGAAGCTTGTTCTGTTCAAAGAACTCGAGATACCCCCAACTCGGAAGGTTCTGGTAATAATAGGGCACTGCCATACTCTAGTCAGAGTGAATGCAGAGTGATTAAAACAAACAAAGGTTCCAGTAATTCCGGATGGCCAAAATTAAGAGAGTTTTTAGCTTTTACTTGCGAATCCTGAGTGACTGAATATAAACATGTGTGCTCTTATTTCTAATGACGCACAATACATGGATTTCTGCTCATACTAGTCGTTTTCAAGTCATGGGCCACCTATAACCCTAACCCTTAGCCGAGTCATTTTAAGCGTTAGGCAAATTCACCTTGCCGTGGGTTAGGGTTCAAGAATGGCCCATACTTGGAGGGGCGCCTATTTTCAATCACAGGCGTCACGGTTCCTTTCACAAACAGATCTCTGCCACGATGTCCGCGACTGACGTCGTTTCCCCGACCCTCGACGAGATGATATTTGCAATCAGTCAAATCAATTTCAGCACAGTATGCCAACCGTCATCACCTCTTCCCCCTTTTATGAACCGCCTGTCTGCTTCCCTCAACAACGCCCCCCAACAGTCGCCAACGAAGACACCTACAAATGCCGATACCGGTACCACTACTATTAACGATGATACTGACGATGATGAGCATGGCAGCGAAATTGATGAGGACAACGACAAAGGAAATCTGGGCAAGGTTGTGAGTGCTGAACTGGACAGCAGCCGATGGCACCGCTCCCCAAAGTCAAGCACCTGGTTTTCTTGGATCTACTTGTGTTATTGCTCGTCACCGAAGCGAAGTCTGATGTGGCGGCAACCATGTTGATTATGATCGGGCCTATGAAATTCTTCTACAGCAAGAATAAGCCGTTCACCGACGGCGAAAACAAGTACGTTCGAATGCTCTTCAATTGCGCTTCCTAGACCGATAGGAACGCTACCGATCGCTATAAGGATTTAATGGCTATTATAGTCGATAAGTGCCAAAAGAAGATAAAGGCTCGCATATCAAAGGTGTTGCGGGGGGTTAAAGAACTTTAGTCTACTATAGATCGAGGAATCCACCCTGAAGACCGCCTTCCCCCTGAAGTGGTAAAAAATCTCAAAGCACAGTTGAAGATTGGCCCCGAAAGTCCCTGAAACACTGTCTCGTCTATTGGTGCGATTATCTGGATTCTACCCAGCGTTCCAAGGACCCGGAAGACTTGCGATATGCAGTAGCAAGCGCCCACACGTTCGACTTACCTTCGGAGATGAAGCTCATGATTGATCGAAAGCTGTTATGGAGAATTTGTAAGCTAGGCGACTACTTAGGAGTACTCTCTCCCAAGACCCTACAAGCCTTAGTCATACAGGAAGTACGTACTTAAGTCGCCGGTGTTCACATTAACAAATTTCGCAGGTTCCCCGCCGCCTCCCGAAGAAATCGTGATTAAGAAGACTAGCGTTGAAATTGTCGACCAATGGGCGCGACATCGATACATAAACGATCCGGGATTAACTGAAACGGATTTAAGAACCCATTTCCCCTCGCTCCCGCAGCCCCTTTCTCGGCGGAATACCGTTACTCGGAGTGTGCACTGTGAGTGTACACTAGTTATGAAGATCGTTAACGATCTCGTTCAACAAGGAAAAAGTTCCTTCATGACTCTCGAGGTTGGCGTGTTGAAGTCTCTCTGCAACCTTTGGGAGGTCTTCATGGGATTGATCAAAAGTGATATCCGAACATCACGATCGTGGTATCCACCCACAACGGCAAGAACGTTGCTGGTTGGAGGCTTCCGCCTTTGATACCACTGGAGATTAGTCGGGGGGTGGAAGACCACGTCCAGAGCTCCATCGAAGAGATCAGGTCCAAGGCAATCCGGGAATGCCGTTCGGATTCCGAACCTTATGTTTTTGACACCGCGTTTGGCCAAGAGACAGCGGCCGTTGCAATGAGCCAGTTTAACCCGTTAGGTTTTCATGGTAGTTTGCACCCTGACAAAAGGAGTCGATTTAAAAGAAATGGATGTAGTGCTTACCACTAATGTGGATAAAAGTTATGTTTCTCGAAAGTAGTTATCAGTTATTAAATGAGAAATTTTGGGCGTTGTAGAGTAGGGGTTTTGCTGTTTCCCTCGCTTGGGGGTCTTCATTCATGACTACGGTGTGCGCTCCTGCTTGTCTGTATTATTATGAAGGAAAGGAAGTTGTGTAAACCGTGTCAAGAATTATCAATTCACCTGTATCACTTGGGCGATCTTGAGATTGCTCAATGAGATCCAGCTGCGTACTCGTACCTAGGCGTTGCGTGTTCTTAATCTGCAATGTATTAGTATATCGGGTTTCAAGCTGAAATCCGCACAAACTTATTCATCTAGAAGCCTTGCCAAAAGCTGCTGTTGCCAATAAACCCTCTGTATTTTGTTACACGAAAAAATAAATGAGTAGCTTATCTGGCTCTACAATCCACAATCTAGCTGTCCAGAAGAAGTGGGAGAATAGCCGAGCATTCTGCATGCAGGCCTGCAGCTTGTGTGCCACTCATTACTGTATCAATGCCTCCTCGGGTGCAGGATAATTCATTTTTGGTACTCTACATGAAGATGGCGAACTACCTAGGTAAATCTCTGTTATGGCGGAATCGGAGCCAATGATGGATGCCAAAGATCCAGTTTCGAATACTTTTCCACCACACAGATATAGCACATTTTTGAACCCTGTCTGTGCCGACTGGCCCAATCTGCAAGTTAGCGCCCACTTTTTGTCAGTGCCACTCTTCGCTTCCACTTTGCTTGAGGCAACATTCCCAAGTGCTATCCTGGTTACTTGTTGAACATCAGCCGAAGAAACGTAGATATCTATGATATGAGCATCCATGCGACCTCTAGTCAAAGAAGCGTTACCCGGCAGTCATGATTTGAACGTCAACTTCCAACGCAGTGTCAACTGTATAAGGCTGACAAGAATATAGAAAGACTAGTTTACTGACGTACGAGAAAAACTGAGTATTCTGGATTCTATAACTATGCTGCTTTCAAGCCAGTATTCACCAACCATATTTGGTGCAATTCTGTCAAATGCGTTAATTCAGGATGAGTTGTATAATTATGGCTATAGTGCGTGTAGAGCAAACCTGGGATCGTCTCAGTGTTCATGGTTAGGAGCAAGGGCTGATACCAAAGGTTGACTCGAATTTACAAGTCAGGAAATATGTGACGTTCCTCAGCACGCGAGTGCGGTCAAATGTACTAGAAACGTCTCAGAGTGGGGACCACTTTGCGAATCTGGATCTAGATTTCGATATATACGTTGGCTTGAAAAGCCGAATTCACCCCAAATCATGTGTACCATGAATACAGGAGATATGCTCCCACTCCGGTCCACGCTTGTAAAAATTGACGAGGATGAAGATGTTCACATAAAATCCTGACCCCATCAACCACAACCAAGCGTCTTGATGAAGCGATTCGGAGATTCGTTGTAGCCCACCTCAAACACCACGATCGGATAGAGCGAGGGGCCGGTCGGACGAAGTTTGCAGCCCGGTTGCTTGCGAGAACGATGGTAGATGCCAGTTATCCCTTCAATGGCTATAGGTTTATCAGCAACCATGTTAAGACACCTATTGGATGATGCTGGGTGGGTGGATAATTTACTTGCCCCACAACCAAGGCCCATTTCCTTATTCTCGACACGCGTCAAGAATCCTCCAAGAACCATTTCGACGTGCTCGTTTTTGATCTATGCTATGCAAATGTCGAGGATCTCGACGGGCATGCCGATTTTCAGTTCCTCCCGGACCGAGTCGTAGGTGAGACCGGAGAGATAAGGATTAGTGGGAGTGCATCGGCGGGTCAACAGCAGGACATCCGGGAGGTCATTCATACCGATACTTCCTTTTACCAATACGATGATCTGTTTCCAAACTCTCCATCAGAGTGCCTGCGTCGTCGGGGGGATATTGTGTACTTGGATGAGTCGGAGGCTTGCTTTATCGCACGGAGGGTACGTAGGAAAGATAGATGAGGGAATTCAGGAGTCGAAGGGAGCGTAGTAGATGATCTGGTATCAACTGCCATAGTTGTGGCTCGACAAGTAACTCGAAAGGTATGGCGAAGGTGATTTGCTTGTCTGCTTGGTCTTGCTTCGAAGTGCTCTGAAATTTACTTCAGGGATTAGATAACGCGGCAGGATTGTACGTGGCTAACAAAATTCCTTGGACACCCCTGTAGTATATCAACAACTACATGTAACACAGACCCTCGCTAAGAGATGATGAATATAATTGTAGGTTTACACTCACTTGCACGCTTTTGTCTGGTCAAGTTTGGCGAAGTCGTGCGTCGCAATTGTTGTTACACAGGGTGTCCAACGAATTCTACTGTTAGCCTCATATACGCCTAACCCTAACAAACCGCAACTCGCAACCCTAACCTATCTTATCTCTGTTTACTGCTCTTGACTGCATTTCTTACACGAATAAACATCGCTACGGAAGGGTGGATGGACGAAAGGGCACTTCTTGATTTTGCGTGACAACGTGTGGGGTCGGGCCCACCGGCGGTCGCGACAAGTAAGACCGCAGAAAATATAACTAAGAAAATTTAAGGTTCCCACCAACAACTGTTAATTAAGTACTTAAGTACTTGGTACTTAATTATCTACGTGTCGTATCAATTGTCGCTTGACATTGTGGTGGTGCAATA
>Ga0307515_10002305_pt1 | contig 41711 bp, 34 predicted proteins | sample 17_EM_MG_FD_194513 | JGI IMG/M metagenome (GOLD analysis project Ga0307515, IMG submission 194513) | Populus trichocarpa ectomycorrhiza microbial communities from riparian zone in the Pacific Northwest, United States - 17_EM | ecosystem: Host-associated > Plants > Roots > Unclassified | place... | reverse complement strand
GTCCATCCGACGCCGCTGACTTCACGGCCGCCTCGTCACCAACTCCCCATGACCAAACCCCAGTTACGCACCAAGGACGCCATGACCCAGCAGCACTCGGCCATCGCCCCGACACCGAACCCCGCTCAAGCCAAGCGCAGCGACCGGCGCGGCGACTGGTGGCGGGACGCGGTGATCTACCAGGTCTATCCGCGGAGTTTCGCAGACAGCAACGGCGACGGCATGGGCGACCTGGAGGGCGTCCGCGCCCGCCTCCCGTACCTGCGCGACCTCGGGATCGACGCCGTCTGGCTCAGCCCGTTCTACGCCTCCCCGCAGGCGGACGCAGGCTACGACGTCGCCGACTACCGTGCCGTGGACCCCATGTTCGGCAACCTCCTCGACGCCGACGCGCTGATCCGGGACGCCCACGGACTCGGCCTGCGCATCATCGTCGACCTCGTCCCCAACCACTCCTCGGACCAACACGAGTGGTTCAAGCGGGCGTTGCGCGAGGGCCCCGGCTCGCCGCTGCGGGAGCGCTACCACTTCCGCCCCGGCAAGGGCGAGCACGGCGAACTCCCGCCCAACGACTGGGAGTCCATCTTCGGCGGCCCGGCCTGGACCCGGGTCACCGAACCGGACGGCTCGGCGGGGGAGTGGTACCTGCACCTCTTCGCGCCGGAGCAGCCCGACTTCAACTGGGAACACCCGGCGGTGGGCGACGAGTTCCGCTCGATCCTCCGCTTCTGGCTGGACATCGGAGTCGACGGCTTCCGCATCGACGTGGCCCACGGCCTGGTCAAGGCGGAGGGCCTGCCCGACCTCGGCTCGCACGAGCAACTCAAACTCCTGGGCAACGATGTCATGCCGTTCTTCGACCAGGACGGCGTGCACGACGTCTACCGTCAGTGGCGCACGGTCCTCGACGAGTACGCGGGAAATAAGTTGGGGCCCGAAGGGCCTTCCTTGGAAGGGCGGGGGCGGGAGACGGGCGGGCGCATCTTCGTCGCCGAGGCATGGACCCCGACCGTCGAGCGCACCGCGAACTACGTCCGCCCGGACGAGCTCCACCAGGCCTTCAACTTCCAGTACCTGTCGACCGATTGGGACGCGGCGGAACTCCGTACGGTCATCGACCGCACCCTGGAGGCGATGCGTCCGGTAGGCGCCCCCGCCACCTGGGTCCTCTCGAACCACGACGTCACCCGGCACGCCACCCGCTTCGCCAACCCGCCCGGCCTCGGCACCCAGATCCGCACGGCGGGCGACCGGGAGCTGGGCCTGCGCCGAGCCCGCGCGGCGTCGCTGCTGATGCTGGCGCTGCCCGGCTCGGCGTACATCTACCAGGGCGAGGAACTCGGCCTCCCGGATGTCGTCGACCTCCCGGACGAAGTCCGCCAGGACCCCGCGTACTTCAGGGGTGCGGGCCAGGACGGCTTCCGGGACGGCTGCCGGGTGCCGATCCCGTGGACGCGCACCGGATCGTCGTACGGCTTCGGAAACGGCGGGAGTTGGCTGCCGCAGCCGGACGGCTGGGGCGAGTTGAGCATCGAGGCGCAGACGGGCACGGCCGGCTCGACGCTGGAGCTGTACCGCGCCGCGCTGGCCGCCCGCCGTACCCAGCCCGACCTCGGCGCGGGCGACTCGGTGGAGTGGCTGCGGGCGCCCGAGGGCGTACTCGCCTTCCGGCGTGGGGAGTTCGTGTGTGTCGCGAACACGAGCGGGGGGTCCGTGACGACACCGGCGTACGGTCGTCTCCTGCTCGCGAGCGGTGAGGTGACGGAGACGGACGGCGAGGCGAAGCTGCCCGCCGATACGACGACATGGTGGACAACCACGCCGTAACCACCCCTCAACTCCCGCTCCGCCACTGGAAGTTCTTGCATCAACTTCACACGGCCCGCTGCCCTTTTGGGCGGCGGGCCTCTAACATCTGGGCGACCGCAAGGTTTCCATGAAGTTTCAGCAAGAACCTTCAACGGAGAAGGAACCCCACATGGCCAACACCAGATCACTTGCAGGAGCTTGTGCCCTCGCCGCCGCGACGGCGCTCCTGGTGCCCGGCACCGCACACGCCTCCCCGCCCGGCACCAAGGACGTCACCGCCGTCCTCTTCGAGTGGAACTTCGCCTCGGTCGCCAAGGAGTGCACCAACACCCTCGGCCCCGCCGGTTACGGCTATGTCCAGGTCTCCCCGCCCGCCGAGCACATACAGGGCTCGCAGTGGTGGACGTCGTACCAGCCGGTGAGCTACAAGATCGCGGGCCGGCTCGGCGACGCGACCGCCTTCCAGAACATGATCAACACGTGTCACGCGGCGGGCGTGAAGGTCGTCGTCGACACGGTCATCAACCACATGTCGGCGGGCAGCGGCACCGGCACCGGCGGTTCGTCGTACACGAAGTACAACTACCCCGGCCTGTACTCCTCGTACGACATGGACGACTGCACGTCGACGATCAGCGACTACACGAACCGCGCCAACGTCCAGAACTGCGAACTGGTGGGCCTGGCAGACCTGGACACCGGCGAGGAGTACGTCCGCGCCACGATCGCCGGCTACATGAACACCCTCCTCGGCTACGGCGCCGACGGCTTCCGCATCGACGCGGCCAAGCACATCCCGGCGACCGACCTCGCGAACATCAAGTCCCGCCTGAGCAACCCCTCCGCGTACTGGAAGCAGGAGGTCATCTACGGCTCCGGCGAGGCCGTCCAGCCCACCGAGTACACGGGCAACGGCGACGTCCAGGAGTTCCGCTACGCCTACGACCTCAAGCGCGTCTTCAACAACGAGAACCTCGCCTACCTGAAGAACTACGGCGAGGGCTGGGGCTACATGAGCAGCTCGGTGGCGGCAGTCTTCGTCGACAACCACGACACAGAGCGCAACGGCAGCACCCTCAACTACAAGGACGGCGCCAACTACACCCTGGCCAACGTCTTCATGCTCGCCTACCCCTACGGCGCCCCGGACATCAACTCCGGCTACGAATGGTCGGACGCGGACGCCGGCCCGCCCAACGGCGGCTCGGTGACGGCCTGTTGGCAGGACGGCTGGAAGTGCCAGCACGCCTGGCCGGAGATCAAGTCCATGGTCGCCTTCCGCAACGCGACGAGCGGCCAGTCCCTCACCAACTGGTGGGACGACGGCAACGACGCGATCGCGTTCGGCCGCGGCAGCAAGGGCTACGTCGCCATCAACCACGAGACGTCCTCGCTGACCCAGACGTACCAGACGTCGCTGGCCGCGGGCACGTACTGCAACGTGCAGAACAGCACGACGGTGACCGTGAACTCCAGCGGGCAGTTCACCGCGACGCTCGGCGCCACCACGGCTCTCGCCATCTACACCGACAAGACCGGCCGCTGAGCCGATTCCACCCCGGACAACCCCTTGCGTGAACTGCTTCGCGCGAGGGATTGACGTGTTCGCGACATGGTTCTACGTTCCGCCACGGACATATGGGAGCGCTCCCACGATTGGCGGATCATGACACGCAGACTCAGGAAGTGGACGGTGGCACCGCTGTCCGTCCTTTTGGCCGCAGCCGGTTTCACCGCGGCGGGCACCCCGAACGCCTGGGCCGCCACCACGGCCACGGTCAACGGCTCCACCACCTACCAGCCCATCGACGGCTTCGGCTTCTCCGAGCACTTCGGGCGGGCCGCCATCATGAACGGCTCGCAAGGGCTGTCGGCGGCGAAACAGCGCGAGATCCTCGGCCTCCTCCTCGACCGCGGCACCGGCGCAGGCCTCAGCATCCTGCGCCTCGGCATCGACTCCGGTATCCAGCCCACCGACCCCGGCGGTCCGAACGCGACCCCCAAGTACGTGTGGGACGGCGTCGACAAGGGCCAGGTGTGGCTGGCCAAGCAGGCCAAGGCCTACGGCGTCAACCGGTTCTACGCCGACGCCTGGACCGCCCCCGGCTACATGAAGACCAACGGGACGGACGCCAACGGCGGCACCCTGTGCGGGCTGAGCGGCGCAAGCTGCGCGAGCGGCGACTGGCGGACGGCTTACGCCAACTTCCTTGTGCAGTACGCCAAGTTCTACGGCCAGGAGGGCATCGGGATCACCGACCTCGGCTTCACCAACGAGCCCGACTGGACGGCGACGTACGACTCCATGCGGCTCACTCCCGCCCAGGCGGTCGAGTTCACCAAAGTCCTCGGGCCGGTCGCGAACGCGGCCGGATACAAGGTGGCCTGCTGCGACTCCTTCGGCTGGACTCAGCAGAAGGCCTACAGCAGCGCGATCGAGGCCGACGCGACGGCCCGGGCCTACACGACCACGCACACCGGGCACACCTACGCCAGCGCCGTCGACGGTCCCTTGCCGACCTCCCAGCGCACCTGGATGTCGGAGTGGTCGCCCAACGGCACGACCTGGAACGAGAACTGGGACGACGGCAGCGGCTACGACGGCTTCACCGTCGCCTCGGCCGTCCACGACGCCCTCACCAAGGGCAACACGAGTGGCTATGTGTACTGGTACGGCGCCTCGCTCGGTGCCACCCGCGGTCTGATTCAGATGGACGGCGACAACTACCACGTCTCCAAGCGGCTCTGGGCGATCGCGGGCTACAGCCGGTACATCCGGCCCGGGGCCACCCGTATCGCCGCCACGACCCCGGACGGCAACCTCAAGCTGTCGGCGTTCCGCAACACCGACGGCACGCTGACCGTCGTGGCGCTGAACGCGGGAAGCGCTGCCCAGCAGGTGTCGTACAGCCTCCAGAACACCGGGATCACCACCGGGACGGCGACCCCCTACCTGACCAACGGCTCGAACAGCATGGCCCAGCAGTCGGCCGTCGCGGTGAGCGGGAGCGCCCTGACCACCGCGGTTCCGGCCCGCTCGCTCGTCACCTACACCATCAAGCGATAGGAGTCGCGATGAGCCTGACAAGACGTCTCGGCATCCTGCTCGGCGGGCTGGCCCTGCTGATCGGGGTTGCGTCGGCCCCGTCCTCCGCGGCGGCGACCGCCCTGCCGAGCAGCTTCACCTGGTCCTCCAGTGGAATGCTGATCTCCCCGAAGTCGGACGCCACCCACAGCCTCAGCGCGATCAAGGACCCGTCGGTGGTGTACTCGGGCGGCAAGTGGCACGTGTTCGCCTCCACCACGACCACCAGTGGCGGCTACAGCATGGTGTACCTCAACTTCACCGACTGGTCGCAGGCAGCCTCCGCGACGCAGTACTACCTCGACCAGACGCCGATCGGTACCGGGTACAAGGCGGCGCCGCAGGTGTTCTACTTCGCGCCGCAAGGCCTGTGGTACCTCGTGTACCAGACCGGAGACAACGCGGCGTACTCGACGACCACGGACATCTCCAACCCGAGTTCGTGGACCGCGCCGAAGAAGTTCTACGCCTCCGGCATGCCGCAGATCATCAAGGACAACATCGGCAGCGGCTACTGGGTCGACTTCTGGACCGTCTGCGACACGGTCAACTGCTATCTGTTCTCCTCCGACGACAACGGGCACCTCTACCGCTCGCGGACCACCCTGGCCAATTTCCCGAACGGCTTCACCGACACGGCCATCGTGATGTCCGACTCCAGCAGGTACCGGCTGTGGGAGGCGAGCAACGTCTACAAACTCGCCGGCACCAACACCTACCTGCTGCTCGTCGAGGCGATCGGCAGCAACGGCAAGCGGTACTTCCGGTCCTGGACGGCCACCGGCATCACCGGCACCTGGACCGCGCTCGCCGACACCGAGGCCAACCCCTTCGCCCGGTCGACCAACGTCACCTTCACCGGCACACCCTGGACCAACGACATCAGTCACGGCGAGATGATCCGGGCCGGTACCGACCAGACCCTCACCATCAACCAGTGCCGACTGCAGTTCCTGTACCAGGGCATGGACCCGGCGGCCACCGGTTCCTACAGCACCCTGCCTTGGCGGCTCGGCCTCCTGACGCAGACCAACTCCACATGCTGAAAGTTCTTTCCACTGCTTTCAGGGCTCTTGCTGTAAGCCTTGCGGCGGCGATACGGTCACGCGGGGTCGGACCCACAGAGCCGTGATCGCAAGGAGTCCACGTCAGTGATACCGAGATGGCCGGCACAGTCGAGGCGCCGTAGCACGCATGCCGGACGGGTCGCTGCGGTCACCGTGACCGCGCTGGCCGCAGCGCTCGTCCAGCCACTGTCCGCCCGGGCGGACACCCCGCCCCCGCCGCCCTCCGACGCGAGGCTCGCCGCGGAACCCGCCCGGCACGACGACACCCGCGAGCAGTTCTACTTCGTGCTGCCGGACCGGTTCGCGAACGGCGACACTGCCAACGACCAAGGCGGGCTCACCGGTTCACGCCTCAGCACCGGCTACGACCCCACCGACAAGGGCTTCTACCAGGGCGGCGACCTCAAGGGTCTGACAAAGAAGCTCGACTACATCAAGGGCCTCGGCACCACCGCCATCTGGATGGCCCCGATCTTCAAGAACCAGCCCGTGCAGGGGGCGGGGAGCGACGCCTCCGCCGGCTACCACGGTTACTGGATAACGGACTTCACCCAGGTCGACCCGCACTTCGGCACCAACAAGGACCTTGCGACCCTCATCTCCAAGGCCCACGCCAAGGGCATGAAGGTCTTCTTCGACGTCATCACCAACCACACCGCCGACGTCGTCGACTACGAGGGCAAGTCCTACGACTACCTCTCCAAGGGCGCCTTCCCGTACCTGACCAAGGACGGGCAGCCCTTCGACGACGCCGACTACGCGGACGGCGCCAAGACCTTCCCCACCGTCTCCACCTCCTCCTTCCCGAAGACCCCGACCGTCCCCGCCGACAAGGCGAACGTGAAGGTCCCGTCCTGGCTCAACGACCCGACGATGTACCACAATCGGGGCGACTCGACCTACGTCGGCGAGAACGCCACCTACGGCGACTTCTCCGGCCTGGACGACCTGTGGACCGAACGCCCCGAGGTCGTCAGCGGCATGGAGAAGATCTACGAGAAGTGGGTCCGCGACTTCGACGTCGACGGCTTCCGCATCGACACCGTCAAGCACGTCGACATGGACTTCTGGACCCAGTGGGCCACCGCGCTCGACAACTACGCGGCGCAGCACGGCCGGAAGAACTTCTTCATGTTCGGCGAGGTCTACTCCGCCGACACCTCGATCACTTCGCCGTACGTCACCCAGGGCCGCCTGGACGCCACGCTCGACTTCCCCTTCCAGGACGCGGCGCGCGCCTACGCCTCCCAGGGCGGCAGCGCGCAGAAGCTCGCGAGTGTCTTCGGCGACGACTACAAGTACACGACCGACAAGGCGAACGCCTACGAGCAGGTCACCTTCCTCGGCAACCACGACATGGGCCGCATCGGCTACTTCCTCGACCAGGACAACCCGAAGGCCACCGACGCCCAACTCCTCGCCAAGGACAGGCTCGCCAACGAGCTGATGTTCCTCAGCCGCGGCAACCCCGTCGTCTACTACGGCGACGAACAGGGCTTCACCGGCTCCGGCGGCGACAAGGACGCCCGCCAGACGATGTTCGCGTCGAAGGTCGCCGACTACCTCGATGACGACGAGATCGGCACCGATCGGACTGCTGCCAGCGACGCCTACGACTCAACTGCCCCGCTGTACAAGCAGATTGCCGCTCTCTCGAAGCTGCGCAAGGACAACCCCGCCCTCACCGACGGCGTCCAGACCGAGCGCTACGCGGCCGACGGCGCCGGTGTCTACGCCTTCACGCGGACGGGCACGGGGTCGGACAAGAACGAATACATCATCGCCCTCAACAACGCCGACTCGGCGAAGACGGTGACCTTCGCGACCGGTTCGCCGGACATGAAGTACCGGGGGATCTACGGCACTTCGGCCACCGCGACGAGCGGCGCCGACAACAAGGTCACCGTCACCGTCCCCGCCGGTACCGCGATCGTCCTCAAGGCGGCCGGCACCCTCGCCAAGCCCGTCACCAACCCCACGATCACTCTCAAGGCCCCGGACGCCGGCGCCACCGGCACCGTCGAGCTGAGCGCCGACGTCACCGGCGGTCAGCTCAACCGGGTCGTCTTCGCCGCCCAGACCGGCAACGGCAAGTGGCAGACCCTGGGCTCCGCCGACCATGCCCCGTACAAGGTCACTCAGGCCATCGGGAAGGACGTACCCGCCGGAACAGCCCTGCGCTACAAGGCAGTTGCCGTCGACTCGACGGGACGCACGGCGAGCGCGACAGCCGTCTCCACCACCGGCACCCCGCCCGCCGAGGAGATCCCCACCGCCTCGTCACGCGACTACGCGATCGTCCACTACAAGCGCACCGACGGCGACTACGCCAACTGGGGCCTGTACGCCTGGGGCGACCTCGCCGACGGCGAGGCGACGACCTGGCCGGCCAGTCACCCGTTCGTCGGACGGGACGCCTACGGCGCCTTCGCCTACGTCAAGTTGAAGCCCGGCGCCTCCAGCGTCAGCTTCCTGGTGATCGACAAGGACGGCAACAAGGACGTCACCGCCGACCGTTCGATCGACGTCACGGCGACCGGCGAGGTGTGGATCGAGCAGGGCAAGGAGGCCGTGCAGACCCAGCGCCCCGACTACCCGGCGCAGGACACCACCAAGGCCGTCATCCACTACCACCGCGCCGACGGCGACTACTCCGGCTGGGGGCTGCACGTCTGGACGGGTGCCGCGAGCCCCACGGACTGGTCGAGCCCGCTCCAGCCGGTGAAGACCGACGCCTATGGCGCGGTTTACGAGGTGCCGCTCAACTCCGGTGCCACCAGCCTCAGTTACATCCTCCACAAGGGCGACGAGAAGGACCTCTCCGCCGATCAGTCACTCGACCTCAAGACCAACGGCAACGAGGTCTGGCTCTTGAACGGCCAGGAGAAGTACCTCCTGCCGCAGCCCGCCGGTAGTGCGGCAGCCCTTGACCTGACCACCTCCAAGGCGGTCTGGATCGACCGGAACACGGTCGCCTGGAACGGCTCCGACGCGGCTGCCTCTAGCCAACTCCTCTACTCCCACGACGGTTCGATCGCCGTGAAGGACGGCACGCTGATGAGCGACGACGAGCGCTGGCTGCGCCTGTCGAAGACCACGCTCACCGACGCCCAGAAGGCCAAGTTCCCCTATCTGAAGGACTATTCGGCCTGGTCGGTCGATCCACGTGACCGAGACCGCGTCAAGGAGGCCCTGAACGGGCAGCTCGTCGCCTCCCAACGAGCCGTGAACGGCGCGGTGTTGGCGGCCACGGGTGTGCAGATCGCCGGAGTGCTCGACGACGTGTACGGCGCCGCGACCAAGGTCGACCTGGGCCCGACCTTCCACAACGGCCGCCCCACGCTGGCCGTTTGGGCGCCGACCGCGCAGAGCGTGTCCCTCGACCTCGACGGCTCGCCCAAGAAGATGAGCCGCGACGCCACCACCGGCGTCTGGTCTGTCACCGGTCCCGCCTCCTGGACGAACAAGCCGTACCGCTACGTCGTGAAGGTATGGGCGCCGACCGTCCAGAAGCTGGTCACCAACGAGGTCACCGACCCCTACTCGGTCGCCCTCACCGCCGACTCGAAGCAGAGCCTCGTCGTCGACCTCGACGCCAAGTCCCTTGCCCCCAGCGGCTGGTCGAGCCTGAAGAAGCCCAAGGCGGTGGCGCTGAAGGACGCCGAGATCCAGGAGCTGCACATCCGGGACTTCTCCGTCGCGGACAAGACGGTTCCCGCGAAGGATCAGGGGACCTATCTCGCCTTCGCCGACAAGAACAGCGACGGCTCGAAGCACCTGCGCGAGCTGGCCAAGTCCGGGACGTCGTACGTGCATCTGCTGCCCGCCTTCGACATCGCGACCATCCCGGAGAAGAAGTCCGAGCAGTCGACCACCGACTGCGATCTCGCCTCCTACGCCGCCGACTCGGAGCAGCAGCAGGAGTGCGTGGCGGCCGTCGCCGCGAAGGACGCCTACAACTGGGGTTACGACCCTTACCACTTCACGGTTCCCGAGGGTTCGTACGCGACCGATCCGGACGGCACCGGCCGTACCGTCGAGTTCCGCAAGATGGTCAAGTCGCTGAACGAGGACGGGCTCCGGGTCGTCATGGACGTGGTCTACAACCACACGGCGGCCAGCGGGCAGGCGGACTACTCGGTCCTCGACAGGATCGTGCCCGGCTACTACCAGCGGCTCCTCGCCGACGGCAGCGTGGCCAACTCCACCTGCTGTGCCAACACGGCGACCGAGAACGCCATGATGGGCAAGCTCGTCGTCGACTCCGTGGTCACCTGGGCCAAGGAGTACAAGGTCGACGGCTTCCGCTTCGACCTCATGGGCCACCAGCCGAAGGCCAACATCCTCGCCGTACGCAAGGCGTTGGACGCGCTGACCCTCGCGAAGGACGGCGTCGACGGCAAGAAGATCATCATGTACGGCGAGGGCTGGAACTTCGGCGAGGTCGCCGACGACGCCCGTTTCGTACAGGCCACGCAGAAGAACATGGCCGGCACGGGCATCGCGACCTTCTCCGACCGGGCCCGTGACGGCGTACGCGGCGGCAGCCCCTTCGACGAGGACCCGGGGGTGCAGGGCTTCGCGTCCGGCCTGTACACCGACCCCAACTCCTCCACCGCGAACGGCACTTCGGCCGAGCAGAAGGCCCGCCTCCTGCACTACCAGGACCTCATCAAGGTCGGCCTGAGCGGCAACCTCGCGAAGTATCACTTCACCGACACCGACGGGAAGGACGTCACCGGCGCCGAGATCGACTACAACGGCGCTCCCGCCGGTTACGCGGACGCGCCCGGCGATGCCCTCGCCTACGTCGACGCGCACGACAACGAGTCGCTGTTCGACGCGCTGACCTACAAGTTGCCCGCCACGACGAGCGCCGCCGACCGGGCCCGGATGCAGGTCCTCGCGATGGCCACCGCCACGCTCTCGCAGGGACCGTCGCTCTCCCAGGCCGGTACCGACCTGTTGCGCTCCAAGTCCCTGGACCGCAACTCGTTCGACAGCGGTGACTGGTTCAACGCGATCCACTGGAACTGCGTGGACGGCAACGGCTTCGGACGGGGGCTGCCGATGGCCGCCGACAACGCGTCCAAGTGGCCGTACGCGAAAGGCTTGTTGACGTCGGTGAAGGTCGGCTGCGGGCAGATCGAGGGGGCCTCGGCCGCGTATCAGGATCTGCTGAAGATCCGTACGACGGAATCCGTCTTCTCGCTCGGCACGGCCGGGCAGGTGCAGTCGGAGATGGCCTTCCCGCTGTCCGGAAAGGATGAGACGCCCGGGGTGATCACCATGGAACTCGGTGATCTCGTCGTGGTGTTCAACGCGACGCCCACCGAACAGGACCAGCGGGTCGGGGAGTTGGCCGGGACCGGATACCGGCTGCACCCGGTGCAGGCGGCGGGCGCGGACGCCACCGTGAAGTCGGCCTCGTACACGAAGGTTTCGGGCACCTTCGCCGTTCCGGGACGCACTGTGGCGGTATTCACCCGGACACCCTGAAAGCGCATTACCGTAGAGGGGCAGGCTGCGGACACCGGCCTGCCCCACCGGTGTGTCAAAGGGCCAGGTCTGATAAATGGACGTCAACGGCAAACTGACGCATGCGACCGTGCTGGTCGTGGACGACGAGCCCGCGAGCCGGTTCGCGTTCGAGAGCGTGCTGAGCCGGGCCGGTCATCGGGTCCTCGCGGTCGGCAGCGGCGAAGAGGCGCTCACCGAACTCGACGCACGGCTGCGCAAGGGGAACCTGCCCGACGTGGCCCTGATCGACGTGAACCTGCCGGACATGAGCGGCTTCGAACTCTGCCGGCTGCTCAAGGAACGGCCGCGCATGGCGGGCCTGCCGGTCGTGCACATCTCGGCCCTGGCCGCGCCGCCGAGCGACCGCTGCCAGGCGCTCGACGCGGGCGACGAGGCCTTTCTGACGGTGCCCGCGGAGCCCGAGGAGATCGAGGCGGCGGTCCGGTCCGCGGTCCGCTCGGCCCGGCTGCGCGCCGACGACCAGGCGCTCGTACGGCGGCTGACCCTGCTGTCGGAGATGATCGTCACCATCCAGGCGGCGCGCTCCCTCCAGGAACTCGTCGACGTCGCCGCCGACGGCACCGCACGGCTCACCGGCACCCCCGCCGCCGTGTTCGTCCTCGACCGGGACGACCAGCTGTACCGCGGCCTGCCCCGGGAGCGGACCGCGGTCGCGCTGCCCGGCGAGGACGCCGACCGGACCGTGGCCCGGCTGCTGCGGCGGCTCTCCCACGGGCAGTCCGGGGTGCAGATCACCACCGTGCCCACGCCGCTGTGGCCCACCGGGTTCTTCCGGCCCGGCGTGGAGCACGACGCCCGGCTGGCGCTGGTCCTCACCCAGGAGGGCAGGGCCCCGGTCTGCCTCGCCGCCCCCACCCGCGGACTGCGCCGGGTGGGCCCCGAGGCCGGCGCGCTGCTGGCGCAACTCGCCCAGGCCACCGCGCTCGCCGCCGAGCCGCTCCTCATGTACCAGGTCGAGCGGCATGTCGCCCTCACTCTCCAGCGCAGCTTCCTGCCGGGGCCCGACCGGCTGCCCGAACTCCCGGGCGTCGACACGGTCGTACGGTATGTGCCCGCCTCCCAGGACACCGAGATCGGCGGCGACTTCTACGCCGTTCTGAAGGTCGCCGGAGGAGTGCTGTTCGCCGTCGGCGACGTCGTCGGGCACTCGCTGGAGGCGGCCACCGTCATGGTGGAGATACGGCACGCGCTGCGCGCCTACTGTGTCGACGAGCGGGACCCGAGTGTGCTGGCCGAGCGGCTGGACCGGATGCTCCAGCACTACCACCCGGAGACCACGGCCACCGTCTGCCTGGCCCTGGTCGACCCGGACACCGGGCGCACCCTCATCTCCAACTCGGGGCACATCCCGCCGCTGATCATCCGGGACAGCGGCAGCGCGGACTACGCCAAGGCGGCCGGCCCGCTGCTGGGCGTGGGCCTGCCCCATCCGCCACCCACCGAACTCTTCCTCGAACCCACCGACCGGCTCCTCATGATCACCGACGGCCTCATCGAGACCCGGGGCACGGACATCTCGGTGTCGATGGAACACCTCCGCGCGGCAGCCTCCGGCGCGCTGCCCGGCCTGGACGCCCTGTGCGACACGCTCCTCGACTGCTTCGGTGTCGACCGGGACGACGACATCGCGATGCTGGCGCTGCGGCTAGGGTGAGCCCGTTGTTGGCCTAGAACAGGGGAAGCCCATGCCGCAGATCACCGTCGACCACTCCCACACGATCTCCTTCGACCAGGACGGTTTCTCCCGTGCGCTGCACGAGGCGGTCGTCGAGATCGCGGCCGCGAAGCCGGAGTCGTGCAAAACCCAGTTCCGCCCGAGCGAGTACACGGCCTTCGGGTACGAGGGTCTCGACGAGCTGGGACACACCGTCATCCATGTCACCCTCGGCCTGCTCGCCGGACGCACCGAGGAGACCAAGGCCAAGCTGACCGAGAAGGTCCTGGAACTCCTCCGCGAGTACATCGACGAGGACGGCTCCGTCCTGCACGCCTCCGCCGAGGTACGCGAACTGGACGCGTCCTACCGGAAGTTCGAGCGCTAGAACCTGTTCTACGGCCGCTAGGACGCCAGCGCGATCAGCCGGACGACGAGGTCGGTGAACGGCCCGTCGCCCGGCTCGTTCCGCAGCGACTCCCGCAGCAGCGCGGCCAGTTCGTCGTCGTACGCCGCGCTCACCGCCGCCAACGCCCCGAAGTCGTGCACGAGTTGGCGTTCCAGATCGGCGCGCGGGATGCGTCGGCCGTCCAGCCAGATCAGGGCCGTCGACTCGACCAGCGAGATCCAGGAGCGAATCATCAACTCCAGCCGGGCGGGCGGCTGTTCAACCTTCATGTGGGACAGGATCTGGAGATACGCGGCGTGCCGCACTCCGTCGACCAATGCGTTGGTGGTGGACGAACCGACCGCCGGACCGCCCCGCATCAGCGCCGCGAAACCGGGCCCGTGGTCGTCCACGAAGTCGAAGAACCGGCCCATCACCCGCAGCAGCCGACCCCCGAGCGAGCCCTCCTCGGCGACCACGAACCGCCCGGCGAGATCGTCCGAGGCACGTTGCAACGCGGCCTCGTACAGGCTGAGTTTGCCGGGAAAGTAGTGGTAGACCAGCGGCCGGGAAATGCCCGCGGCCGCGGCTATCTCGTCGATGGAGACCTCGTCGGGCGAGCGATGGCTGAACAGGTCGAGAGCGACGCCGATCAACTGCTGTCGCCGTTCCTCGACTCCCATCCTGCGGCGAACCCCGGTACTCATGCGAACACCTTACCGATCCGATCCGGCCCCCAACGGACCGGACCGACCATGGTTGTTCACATCACCTCATCACAAATCCAGCACCAGACGCTCACTTCGGGCCCGTGACACGCAGATCAACATCGAGCCGTCGCGCTCGGCATCGGTCAGCAACTCGTCCCGATGCTCCACTTCCCCTTCCAGCACCCGCTGTTGGCAGGTTCCGCAGAATCCCTGTTCGCAGGAGTAGAGCGTGTTCGGCAGCTCCGCGCGCACCGCGGCGAGCACGGTGGAGTCGGCGGGCACGGTCAACGTCCGCCCGCTGCGCCGGAGTTCGACCTCGAAGGCCTCACCCGTCGACGAGGCCCGGGGCGCGAAGCGTTCGAGGCGTACGTCCGGGAAGCGCTCCGCGACGGCCGCCATGAGCCCCTCCGGCCCGCAGCAGTAGACGACGGCACCCTCGGGCAGGTCCGCCAACTCCCCGTCCAGATCGGGCAGTCCGGCCACCACGGTCACCCGGTCCGCGCCAAGGTTCTCGATCTCATCCAGGAACGGCATCGACTCCCGCGTCCGACCGGCGTACAGCAGACGCCAGTTGGAGCCGTCCGGCAGCGCCCGCAGCATCGGCAGCACCGGGGTGATCCCGATCCCACCGGCGACGAAGACGTACGCGGGCGCCTCGACGAGCGGGAACCGATTGCGCGGCCCCCGCACCTCCAACTCCGCGCCCACCCCGACCAGTTCGTGCACCTCGCGCGACCCGCCCCGCCCGTCCTCGACCAGCCGCGTCGCGACCGTGTACGAGGAGCTGTCCGCCGGGTCCCCGCACAGCGAGTACTGCCGCACCAGCCCCGACGGCAGCACCAGATCGATGTGCGCGCCGGGTTCCCACCGCGGCAAGTCCCGTCCTTCCAGTCGCAGTTGTACGACCCCGTCGGCCACCGTCTCCCGCGCGGCGACCGTCAGCCGCAGTGCCCGTGTGCGCGGTCGGCCGGAGATCGGCGGGTCCAGCGCGGGCAGCGGCCACAGCGGCGAGGCCCGTACCCGGCGCCGTAGCGCACGGCGGGTCAGGAGCGCGGCGCCGGCCAGGACGGCGACGGTGAGCGGCTTCGGCATCACCCCGCCCTCTTTTCGGCGGCCACCGCGGCGGGCGAGGACGCCAGGTAGGCGACGGCCTGCTCGGTGCTGCCCTCCTGCGAGGGGTGGTAGGCGCGGCTCAGGTAGCGGGGTATGGACCTGAGCATGTCGCCGGTGGCGGGCAGGGTGCCGCGCTTTCCGGCGACGTAGAAGTCCTTGAAGCTCACGTGGGCGTCGACGAGGGTCGGGTCGTTCGCCATGAAGAAGCGGGAGCCGCGCTGCCAGAGGAACATCAGGGCGGCGAACGCGGTCGCCCAGGTGCGGGCGCGGCGGCGGTAGCTGCCGTCGACGTGCATGAAGAGGTCGAAGGCGACGGACCGGTGCTCGACCTCTTCGGCGCCGTGCCAGCGCAGCAGATCCAGCATGGTGGGATCGGCGCCGCGCCGGTCCAACTCCTCGGCGTTCAGCACCCAGTTGCCGAGGAACGCGGTGTAGTGCTCGATCGCCGCGATGATCGCGACCCGCTCCAGCAGCCACCACTTCCGGGCCTTGCCCGGCGGCAGGGTGCGGTCGCCGAGCAGCTTCTCGAAGAACCAGTCGACCTGCGCGGTGTACGGCGTCGGGTCGAGCCCCAACTCCCTGAGGTGCGGGAGGACTTCGTCGTGGGCCTGGGAGTGCATCGCCTCCTGGCCGATGAACCCGATCACGTCCGCGCGCAGTTGCTCGTCCCGGATGAGGGGCAGCACCTGCTTGTAGACGTGCACGAACCACCGCTCACCGGCGGGCAGCAGCAGATGCAGCACGTTGATCGTGTGCGTGGTGAACGGATCGCCGGGCACCCAGTGCAGCGGGGTGCCCTCCCAGGAGAAGGACACCTTTCGGGCCTTGAGCGGCGTGTTAGACATGGCGTCAATGTACTGACGGGTAAGTCCCTGGGGAAGCCTTGTGCGGGGACTTGTTGACGCGAGTGTCAGCGAGGGGGTGAGGTATCTAACGGAGGCCCGTGATCGTCCTGCCGTCGCCCAGCGTCCCCTTCAGCTCGGCCTGAACCCCCTGCTTGGTCTTCACGGCGAGCAGTGCACCCCGAGCCGAGCCACTGACCCCACCCGTCGCACTCACCGCCTCCGTACCCTTACTGCCCGCCGCCAACAAGAACCAGTGCCCCGCCGCCGACTTCCACAGCACCCCGGCCAGCACATGCGGATCACGCACCCCGCACGCCGCCACGCCCTGCGCTTTCGCGGCCACCGCGCCGTAGATCCCGCCCGGCGTACGGAACTGCGCCAGCACCCGCTCGCCGCCGCCCTGCCAGGTCTCCGCCCGGGTGCACACCCACTCCGCCGCGCCGCTCGCGTCGGGCAGCGGCTGCTGGGCGAACTGCCAGGCGTTCACGGACCGTACGCCGAGCGAGCGCATGGCGCCGAGGGAGCAGGCGAAGGGTGCCCACTCGTGCTGGGCCGCCGCGCCGGACACCTCGTGGGCCGAGCCGGGACGCCCGACGGTGAGGTGCGCCGGGACCAGTTCGCCGAGGTCGCTCATCAGGCGGGTGCCGGTGTCGTCGGTCAGTTGGAGCACGTTCCACGACGTGCACGCGCCGGTCGCCTGCGCGGGGCTGGCCAGCGGCGAGGTGATCCCGTCGGTGAGGGTCATGGGCAGCGCACCGGCGTTCGGCTTCTGCAGATCGCGCTCGGCCGCCTTCTTCACCCAAGGGGCCGTCAGATAGCGGACGTTGCCGTCGGCCCGGTCCAGCACCACCGCGTTCGCCTCGGACCCGGTCGCCCCGTCGACCCGCGCGAAGTCCAGCGCGGCGCCCTTCGTGCCGTCCTTCGGTTCGGCGTAACGGGCGATGCGCAGACCGTCGTAGAGGATCACTACGCGCGCGTTGTCGACCGTGCCGGCGTAGAGGAGCTGGGGCGGGCCGGCGGGGCCGCCGGAGGGGGTGCCGGGGGTGGCCGAGACCTGGACGGACTCGCCGGGGCGGGCCCAGACGGCGAGGGCGCGGCGCAGCAGGGCGGTGTCCTTCGTGAGGTCGCCGCGGGCGGGCCAGACGGAGAAGTCCTTGCGCGCGGACACCGTCCACGCGGTGGGCGCGATCCTCGTCAACTTGCCTGGATCCAGGGCGGCTTGGGACGCCGGGTTCTGCGCGTACGCGGGTGCGGCGGCACCGTCGGGGCCCCAGCCGCCGCCGGGCATCGCGAGCAGCGCGCCGCACACCGCGACGGCCGCCGCGGCGGCGAGCGCGGCCTTGCCGTGCTGGCGGCGGCGCATCAGGTCGGTGGGCCGCGCGTGCAGCGAACAGGGGTCGAACTCGGGGGAGTCGAGGAGTTCGTACTGCGCGGGCGCCTCGTCCGCCTCGCTCAGCGCCTCGTCCGTCTCCTCCGCGTCTACGCCGGCCGCCGCGAGCACCCTGCGTACGTCGCCGTCGGGCAGCTTCTCCAGGCCGCGCAGCACGTACACCGCGCGGGCCGGGCCTGACAGAGCCGACAGCCGCTGGTCCAGGGCGAGTTCGTCGGCGCCGCCCGAGCGCGGGAAGAGCCGTAGACCCCGCACCTGGGGGAGTAGCGGCGGGAGTTGGGAGCGCTTGGGCCACGCGCGGAACGACAGCGGGAGGCCCGCCTCCAGTGCCGTACGGACGACGTTGAGGCGGACGAAGGCGTAGCCGGGGTCGACGTCGCGGCCGGTCGACTGGGCCGGGATCACCGACGCGGACGCGCGGCCTCTGGGCAGGGCGCGTTGGACGAGGGCGTGCGCGGTCAGGACGCGCCGGTTGCGGCCGAGGCTCGGGGGGAGGACCAGATAGGCGAGCCGGACGAGCCGTGGATAGTGCTCGACGAGCGCGGCCTCGGCCTGTTCGACATCGACGACCGGGTCGGTGGGTGAAGCTGCGGGGCGCTTGGCGACATCCTGTGACTGCACGTTCAGCAAAACGAGCGAATGGTGAGTTGGTCACCGCCGCCCGGGGGACTCGGCGCTCCGGTCAGTCCTCGGGCTCGACCAGCGCCCGCGCGTAGTTCGCCATCGACCGCTGGTAGCGCGGCAGATGGGGTGCCAGCGCGCCCAGCACGAGGGACAGGCCCTCGCGGTCGCGGCCCAGGCTGGACAGACACAGGGCGAGGCACGCGCGGACCGCGTCGTCCAACTCGTCCGAGGGCCCGTCGAGTTCGGGCGTGAGCAGCTTGACGCCCTCCTCCGCCTGCCCGATGTTCCGCAGCGAACTGGAGAGTTGGATCTTCGCCCGGCGCCCCTTGTAGCCGTCCAGCCCGCGCGCGAGCGCCTCCCGGTACAGCGGAACGGCCTGGTCCGAGTGCCCCGTCGAGTCCCAGGCGCAGGCCCGCTCGAAGGGCCCGAGCGGGCTGCCGTCCGGGAGTTCGGCGACGAGCGCGTCGATCACGGCCCGGAAGTCGGCCGCCCTCGCCTCCGGATAGTCGTCGAAGGTCGCCCAGGCGGCGGCCACACGGTCTTCCCAGCCCTGATCCACGCCTTGATCCACATCTCGGTCCATGGGCGCCACCTTCGCACACGTGTACAGCCGGTGACCATGGATTTGAGTACGGGGCCCTTTCGGGCCGTATCGGATAGGACGGCCCCTCGTCGGGGTGCGCCGCGGCATGCTTTTGTTGACCGGACGACCGGAGGAACGACAGATGAGGCTGACCCGACCGATGCTCGCGGTGGCCGGCGCCGCGGCGGCGCTGGCGCTGGCGGGCTGTGGCGCCGACACCAAGGCCGCGACCGTTCCCACGGAGGCCAGTGGCAGCCTGGAGAGCCTGGCGGCCAAGGTGAAGTGCACGCCCGACATCCAGACCGACGCCGACGAACTCCGCCAGGCCATCTGCAAGATGAGCTACGGCAAGTTCGTCCTCGCGACCTTCGCCACCGACCGCGGCCAGCGCGAGTGGATCAACGACGCCAAGGACTACGGCGGTTTCTACCTCGTCGGCCGCAAGTGGGTCGCCGTGGGCACCGACAAGATCGTCAAGAAGCTGCAGACCACGCTCGGCGGCAACGAGGAGATCGGCGTCGACCACTCGAAGCACACCAGCTGAACTCCTCGTAGAAAAAATCCCCTTGGGGGCACACGAAAGCGGGCGGTGGGAGAACCCACCGCCCGCTTTCGTGCTACCGGGTCCTACCGGCTAACTGCACTCACTGGCACTTCTTGCCGGAGTTGATGCAGTTGGCGATCGTCGCCGCCAGGTTGTTCTTGGTGACGCTGATGAAGTCGTCGTGGTCGGTCGACGGCTTGTGCAGCTGCTCCGGGAATCCGTCCACGGCGTAGGCGTTCTTCACCGTGCCGTCCGCCTCCAGGGTGGGGGGCGTGATCTTGTAGACCAGGCTCATCGTCAGCTGCGGGATGGCCTTGAAGCCGTTCCCGCAGACACCGCTCGCCGGGTCCGCGAAGGCCACGTGTGTACGGTGGTTGGCGCTGTCGACGTTCACGCCGTCCCAGCAGCTCTGGAACGCGAAGAGGCGGACCACGTTGCTGCCCTGCGGGCAGATCGGGTACTGCTCCGTCAGCTGGACCTTGTCCTCGAAGCCGGTGCAGCTCCAGTGCGCGTTGGCGTTCGCCAGACCGTTGGTGAGCGTCTTGGCGTCACCGGTGATGATGCGCAGGAACTGCGGCATCGCGACGACCTTGCTGGCCGGCGAGCCGACGTACTTGATCGAGGCCGACTGCGCGGTCAGGATCTTGCCGACGTTGCCTTCCTTGCCACCGCCGTCGGCGTTCGCGTCGAACTCCTGCGTGCCGTCCTGCACACGGACGACCGGCCAGTAGTACGACGAGAGGTCACTCTGGTTCTGGCAGCTGGAGGGGGCGGCCAGCAGCGAGTCGTTCGTGGAGAACGCGTTGACCTTCTGGTTGCCGACGTAGTCGTGCTCGTGGTGCGCGCCGTTGGTCACGCCGGGCGCCACGATGACGTTGTCGGTGTTGTGGTTCTTGTTCGCGTTGACACCGCACTTGGTGGTGAACGAACCGGTCGAAGCCTGGCCGCTGTTCTGCGGCTTCGCCAGCACATTGTTCGCCACCTTCGTGATGTCCACGAAGTCGGCCGCCACCGGGCCGTTGCCGGCCTGGCCGCCGTTGTTGGCGGGCGGCGCCGCGGAGGCACTGGCGCTCGCGCTCGCACTCGGCGCGGCGGTGTTCTGCCCGCCGCCGTTGTTCTTGCCGCCGCCCTTGCCGCCGTTGCCCCGACCGCCGCCACGACCTGCCGTGGTGGTGTTGGTGGCGTTCTGGGTGGTGCAGGCGGCGAGCTGCTTCAGCGCGGTCGCGTTGACGGTGCCGCCGACCCGCTGGATGTCGATGCGAATGCGGTCGATCGTCGCGGCCCGCTTCTCCTTGAGGGGGCCGACGATCGCGTTCTGCACGAAGCTCGCGTCATTCGCCTGGGCCTGACGCGTCGAGGCGAGCCGGGCGTAGGCCTCGGTGATCTGCTTGTCCAGGTTCGCCAGCTCGGTGGCGACACCCTGACGAGCCTTCTGAGGCACGCTCGTCAGCTGCTGGCCGACGTCCGGGCAGGCGATCGTCGCGACTTGCGCCGCGGCGGCCGCGGCCTTGGTCTGGTTCTGCCCCGACGAGTTGGACTCGTGCGCCGAAGCGTTCATCTGTGCCCAGAGCAGCCCGCCCCCACCGAGCGCTAGGGCAGCCGATGCGGCAATGGCCTTGGTGGCCAGCGGCGTACGGCGTTTACGATCATTGCGTCCCATGGAACTCCTCTGACTTCCTTGCGGGGCAGCGAGGCGCCCGACAGGAGTGAAGCGGCGCCCTTTGATACGCAGGGGGTCCCAGGAGTGTTCAGCCGTCTCAGAAACTGATGAGAGATTCCTGGGTAAGTCCCCTCCCAACTGCCCTTTAAACACCAGCAGTTGTGATCGACTCACAGGTAGTGCTCAGCGTCCCTGGTCCAAATAGGCCAATACCGCCAGCACGCGGCGATTGTCATCGTCCGAGACTTCCAGCCCCAGTTTGGCGAAAATATTGGACGTGTGCTTCCCGATCGCCCGTTCCGTGACGACGAGTTGCCCCGCGATCGCCGCGTTCGACCGCCCCTGCGCCATCAGCTCCAGCACCTCGACCTCCCGCGGCGTCAACCGCCCCAGCGGCCGGTCGTCGGCGGCCCGCCGCGCCAGCAACTGCTGGATGACCTGCGGATCCATCACCGTCCCACCCCCCGCCACCCTCCGCACGGCATCCACGAACTGCTCCGCGTCGAACACCCGGTCCTTCAGCAGGTAACCCACCCCACCGGTCCCGTCGGCGAGCAACTCCCGCGCGTACAACTGCTCCACGTGCTGCGACAGCACGAGCACCGGCATCCCGGGCCGCTCCCGTCGCGCCCGCAACGCGCACTGCAGCCCCTCATCGGTGTGCGTGGGCGGCAGCCGTACGTCGACCACGGCGACGTCGGGCGCCAACTCGGCCAGCGCCTTGGTGAGTTCGGGCCCGCTCTCCACCGCCGCCACGATCTCGAAGTCGTAGGCCTCCAACAGCCGCACCAGCCCGTCCCGCAGCAGGAACAGGTCTTCGGCTAGGACAACACGCACGGAATCTCCATGGTCACCATGGTGGGACCGCCCGCGGGACTGCTGACGGCCAGGACGCCGTCGAATGTACCGAGCCGCCGCTCGACCCCGGAGAGCCCCGACCCGCCCCCGACCACGGCACCACCCCGCCCGTTGTCGGTGACGGAGACCCTCAACGCCCCCTCCGCATACCGCATATCGACCCAGATCCGATCGGCCCCGGAATGCTTCACGGCGTTGGTGAGCACCTCACTGACGGCGAAATACGCGGCCGACTCGACCGGCGCGTCGGCCCGCCCACCCCCGAGCTCCGCACTCACCTCGGTCGGCACCGGCATCCGCAACGCCAACGCCCTTACGGCATCCCCGAGTCCACGCTCCGCCAGCACCGGAGGATGAATACCGCGCACGAGATCCCGCAGTTCGTCCAGGGCCTCGGCGGAGGACTGCCGGGCGCGGGCGAGCAGTTCCCGGGCCTTGGCAGGGTTCTTCTCCAACAGCGCCTCGATGGTCCCGAGATCCATCCCCATGGCCACCAGCCGGGCCTGCGCCCCGTCATGCAGATCGCGCTCGATCCGCCGTAGCTCAGCGGCCGACCCGTCCACGGCATCCCGCCGTGTCTCGGTCAACACCCGTACCCGCTCGGCGAGTTCACCCTGCCCCGGGGCAAGGAGGGAGCGCGTCAGCAGAAAGTGGACGCGGAGGAGGGCCGGGGTGAGGAAGTAGGAAGCGACGAGAATCCCGACGCCGAGCAGCCCCGCGAGCAGCGCACTGCCCTGCCCACTCACCGGCACGAACCCGTACCACCACCCGACATACGTCCCGTCCGTGAACACCCGCCACAAACCGAACGCCAACGCGAACCCCTCCAGCGGATAGAACACCAGGGCCGCAGGCACCAGCGCGGTGACGAACCCGGCGACCATGTCGACGGGCAGCCACCGCAGATCCCGCCAGGTGGCGGGGTCACGGAGGAGGTGGAGGGTGCGTGTCCAGGGCCGCGCACCTGGCGGCACCGGCCGATAAGCCGGCGGAATCCGAACCCCGCACCACTGCGAGGCGAGCAGCCGCCGCCGATCCGCATGCGCCCGCACACCGGCCAGCACCCAGGGGGTGGTGATCAGCCCGATGCCGAACGGGACAAGCACAAGGGACACGACGCTGAGGACGAAAAGGGTGAGCGACCCCCCTAGCGAGACGATCGCGAGGCCAAGCCCACGCACCCCGGCGACCAGGACAGTACGGGCCCGCTCACGGTTCGTTTCCATACGCCCAGTCTTACTGAGGGGCGAGCCAGGGTCACGGTGCTCAGGCCCCCATGAAGGGGGTGGTGCTATCCCCACCTGTCTTTAGGGGCGCGGGGAACTGCGCGACCAGCCCCCACGCACCCGCAGTCGAAAAACTACGACCCCAACGGCACCCCCAACGCCTTCGCCTCCACAGCAGGGTCAAGCCCCACCTCCGCCCGCCCCGCATACTCCGGCACGCTCCGCAACCACTCCCACGTGTCAGCCACGGTCTCCTCGACGGACCGACACGCTAGCCCCGTACCCACCGCCCGAGAAACATCCGCACTGTGCAACGCGTCGTACCCCTCACTCCCCGGCGGCACCCACACCGGCAACTGAGTCCACGGCTCGATCCCCGCCCCGAGGACAACCTCCGGCGAGGTCCAACGCAACTCAGCCGCCCCACCAGCAACCCGCACACAGGCGTCCAACAGAGACCCCATCGACGCGTGCCCCTGCGGAGACATCAGGTTGTAAGGCCCACTGAGTCCCCGCTCAACCGCCCCGAGCAACCACTCCGCAAGATCCCGCACATCCACATACTGAAGCGCCAGATCCCGAGGCCCAGGCGCCAGCACCGGCCCACCCCGAGCAACCCGCCCCAACCACCACGGCAACCGCCCGATGTTCTCGTACGGCCCGAGAATGAGCCCGGCCCGAGCGAACACCGACCGCTCCGCCCCGAACGCCCCCAGCGCGGCAAGCTCACCACCCCGCTTGTCCCGCACGTAGTCGGTCTTGCCGGCGTCGGGCGAGGCCCCCTCGACGAGCGGCGCGTCCTCGCCGTACCCCGAGGGCGGAGCCCACGCGTACACCGAGCAGCTCGACACATACACGTACCGGCCCACCCGGTCGGCGAGCAGCCGCGCCGCGTCGTCGACCGCGCGCGGCGCCGCCGACCAGGTGTCGATCACGGCATCCCACTCGCCGGAGGCCAGCGCGGCGAGCCCACCGGGCGCGGTGCGGTCACCCCGCAACGCCCGTACCCCGGCCGGGGGTTGATGGCGGCCCCGGTTGAGGACGGTCACCTCCCAGCCCCGGCCGAGGGCGGCCTCCACGACGGCCCGTCCCGCGAACTCAGTACCACCCAGCACCAGAAGTCTCATACCGACGACTCTGCCCGCGCGGCCCACGGAACGGAACGCCGATCTGCCATCAGCAGATCACCGGACCACCGAACCGCCGATGATCAACGGGCGGTCGGCGGCGTGTACTTGTACCCGACCCGCCGCACGGTCTGGATCGCCTTGCGATGCTCGACGCCGAGCTTGCGGCGCAGTCGGGCGATGTGGACGTCGACGGTACGGCCGTCGCCCACATGCCCGTAGCCCCACACCGTGGTGACCAACTGGTCGCGCGTGTGCACCCGGTTGGGGTGCGCCACCAAGTGGGCGAGGAGCTCGAACTCCAGGTACGTCAGGTCGAGTTCCGCGCCGTTCAGCTGGGCGGTGCGCTGCACGGTGTCGATGCGGACGAGCGGTTCGGCCGCCTCGTCGGGGAGGGGCGTGACCGGGTGGCCGGTCCGGACGAGGTGCGGGCTGTCGGCCGGGATGAGGACGAGGTACCCGACCATCGGCGGCTGCCCCGGCAGCGTGGGCAGTGTGTGCGCGGGCGCGGGCAGCCAGGTGGCGCCCGGCGGCAGGAACTCCGCCACGTCGATCACCTCGTCCCGGTCCACGGCACGCAGATGATGCCGTGGAGCGGTCGCCACGGGGGTGTCGAGCGGAGCGGGGGAGGAGGGAAGAGCGGGGAGGGAACGGATGATCGCCATGAGAGGTCAGCTCTTTCGCGCGAGAGGTTCGTCGAGGGACGTACGTCGAGTCGCGCGGGCCAAAGGCCGAAGGTGTTACGGCTTTAGAGGGCCGGCGCGTTCATCGCGCGACAACACACCCGGTCGAAGTCATGATGCTGACGGGAAGGCCAGAAGGGCTCCAGGTCACGGCGACCCGTCGCGCTGCACTTCTGGTAGCTGGCCATGAGCCCATTGAAGCAGAAACACGCCCGTGACAGGACCCTCCTCTCACAGCTTGGACGCTTCCTTGGCGTGAAGTCGACGCCCGGCCCCTCATCCCACCAGTCGTTTGTGCCAGGTCAGCGGCTTGACGTCGATCGCCTTGTCCGGATCGCCGTCCCAGTCGGCGGACAGCCCGGCGGTACGGAGCGCGGCCAGCACCTCGTGCCCGACGGCCGCGGTGGTCTCGTCCGAGCCGTCGAACCCGCCGTAGTGCAGAGCGAGTCCGTACCCCTCGACGGCGTGCTCCGTGACCTGCTGGTGGAAGAAGACGAAACCGCGGGCGTCCTCCCGCTCCGCGCCTATCTCCGCGAGGCCGCAGCCCCGGCAGCAGGCGAAATTCTCGCGGGCGGTGATGCCGCTCACGTCCAGCGCCTCGAAGGCGCGGGTGATCCGGTCCGGGTCGCTGACGCCCTCCCAGACCGCCTGCTCGGCCAACCGCTCCAGCCACAGCCGGTCGACCAGCCGCGAAGCCTGTGCGCGCGACACCGGCCGCTCGTCACCGTCGACGAGATGGTCCTCGGCGATCTCGGTGAGGATCTTCCGGCTGTCGTAGCCGCAGTGCAGCCGCGTCCGGACCCGCTCCTCGACCTTCTCCCGCACCTCGTCCGGCAGTTCGGGCACCTCCTCGCGGGGACCCAGGTCGACCGGCTCCCAGTCGACGCCCGTGTCCCAGCCGGCCCCCGCCTGCCGCGCCCATCCGGTCAGGAGATCCGCCACCCGGTCCGGACCGTCCAGGTTCGTACCGTAGAACTCGGCCTCGCTCAGCCGGTGTTCCAGCCGGAAGTCCCCGCCCTCCTCGTGCCACACCTGCGCGAACACGTCCGGGAGGTCCGGTATCCGCTGCACGATCAGGAAACGGTCGCCGGCGCCCCCGATCCGCGCCACCAGCTCCCGCAGCCGTAGCGCCGAAATGCGCGTGTGCGTCTGCCAGTTCTCCGTCTCGACCTTGATGTCGAGACCCCCGTCGATCTCCATGTCCTCCACCATGGCACGCGCCACTGACAACGCGAAGAGGCGCCCACCACGACGGTGGACGCCTCCTCGTACGAGCGGGGTGGATCAGACCTGGCCGGCCTTCTCCAGGGCGGAGCAGCACGTGTCGACGATCAGGCGCGTCACGAGGTACGGGTCCACGTTGGCGTTCGGACGGCGGTCCTCGATGTAGCCCTTGCCGTCCTTCTCGACCTGCCACGGGATACGGACCGAGGCGCCGCGGTTGGAGACGCCGTAGGAGTACTCGTTCCACGGGGCGGTCTCGTGCAGGCCCGTCAGGCGGTCGTCGATGCCGGCGCCGTAGTGCTTGACGTGGTCGAGGGGCTTGGAGCCCTCGCCGAGGGACTCGCACGCGGTGATGATCGCGTCGTAGCCCTCGCGCATGGCCTTGGTGGAGAAGTTGGTGTGCGCGCCCGCGCCGTTCCAGTCGCCCTTGACCGGCTTGGGGTCGAGGGTCGCGGAGATGCCGAAGTCCTCGGCGGTGCGGTAGAGCAGCCAGCGGGCGATCCACAGGTGGTCGGAGACCTCCAGCGGGGAGACCGGGCCGACCTGGAACTCCCACTGGCCGGGCATGACCTCGGCGTTGATGCCGGAGATCGCGAGACCGGCCTTGAGGCAGTTGTCCAGGTGGGCCTCGACGATCTCGCGGCCGAAGATCTCGTCGGCGCCGACACCGCAGTAGTAGCCGCCCTGGGGGGCCGGGAAGCCGCCCTCGGGGAAGCCCAGCGGACGGGCGCCGTCGAAGAAGGTGTACTCCTGCTCGATGCCGAAGATCGGCTCCTGCGCGGCGAACTTGGCCGAGACCTCGGCGAGCGCGGCACGCGTGTTGGACTCGTGCGGCGTCATGTCGATCTCGAGGACCTCGCACATGACGAGGATGTCGTCGCCGCCGCGGATCGGGTCCGGGAAGCTGGCGACCGGCTTGAGCACGCGGTCCGAGGAGTGCCCCTCGGCCTGGTTCGTGGACGACCCGTCGAAGCCCCAGATCGGCAGCTCCGCGCCCTTCGCGTCGTCGGCCAGAATCTTCGTCTTGGAACGGAGCTTGGCCGTCGGCTGGGTGCCGTCGATCCAGATGTACTCAGCCTTGAAGGTCACGGGCCACATCCTTCGGGGTGGGTCATTCGTCGCACTCGCGGGTGCTGCGGCGCAGCGGCACTGGAGCGCCGCGATTCATGCCGGGCAGCCTGTCAACATGCGATTTCCCGATCATTGCCCAAGTGTGAACCCCGTGTTACCTGGTGGCTCTGTGTCGCGATTCACGTGCGCTGCGCACCGCACACCGGGAGACCGCTGTGAACCCGCTGTTCGCAGTCGCAGACGGGGGTCGCCGTACGGCTCGTATGCGATGGGGTTAGCCCTCGACCGGGAGGCGGTGACCGTCCCGACGCCGTTCGGGGAGACGTACGTCAATGTGCGCGGGCCCGCCGACGGGCGCCCGCTCGTGCTGCTGCCGGGCGGCGGGGGCGCGACCTCGGCGTCCTGGTACGCCGTCTGTTCCTCCTCGACCCGACCCAGTGCTTCGCCGGGTTCGAGACGGCGTGCCTGCTGCACGCACTGCCGATGCTGCTACGGCCCACTCCGTGCCGCGTCCGCGCGTTCCTGGAGTGGGAGACCGGGGGAGTGCCGCTGGACCCCGACTGGCTCCGCCTCCAGGAGGTGGGCGCGGGCTGAACGCGTCGGTCCTGCTGCTTCTGGCCGGAAGCAGCAGGACCTATGACACACACCTGGTGGCGGCCCGGGCGGGCGGTCTGCTGCCGCGCGTGGAGGCGGAGGTTCTCGCGAACATCTCTCATCACGCGTTGCCGCATGCCGCGCCGGAGCGACTGGGCCGTCACCTCACCGGTTTTCTGGGACCTTGAGCGTCACCCCACCTTCTGGATCAGAGCGCGGCGGATGAGGAACTTGCCGGGCTCACGGACCTGTTCGAACGCGGCGTTGTTCAGCAGGACACAGCTGCCGGAGACCGAAGTCACCTTCACCGTCGTGGACTTGTTGTTGTCCAGGTTGGTGACCTTCAGCGTCGTACCCGCCGGGAACTGGTTGCTCGACGCGGCGGGCGCACCGGCCTCGCCGGAGAGCGTGACGGTCGAGCCGTTGCACACCTGGCTGCCCGCGGCGGCGTTGCCGCCGGCGTTGTTGCCCGCCGCCGGAGGGGTCGCGGCCGGCGTGGTCGCGGTCGAGGTGGCGGGGGAACCCGCGGGCGCCGACTGCGCCGGCGGCGCGGCCTGGGAGTCCTGAGCCGACTCCCCAACCGCACAACCCGACGCCTTCTGCTGCACCTTGATCTGCGCGATGACCGCTTCGCGGTTGGCGATCCGCGCGTTCGACTGGGCGTCGGGCGCGGCGCGTTGACCGTCGATGAACTTCTGGTTGTTGCCGAGCGCGGTGGCGAGCCCCTGGCAGACCGTCGAGTCCGCAGCCGACGACAGCGTCTTGGCGTTCTGCGCCGTCGACTGCGACGCGTTCGACGTGGTGGCCAGAGCGAAGGCCCCGCCGCCCGCGACCGCCGCGGCGGTGACCAGCAGCGCCAGCTTCTTCTTCGTACTGGCAGTTCTCCTGCGCGACATGCGCGTCTCCTGTGGGGTAGGGGAGCGTACGCCGCTATGTACGGGATGCCGAACGATGTAACTCAGTGGACACAGGAGTCACATAAGTGACGTGCGTCACAAGGGGGTTGGGGCTCGGCGCGCGGCCGGTTCAGTGCGCGGCCCGGTCCCAGCCGGCCAGGAACGACCCGACGGTGCGCATGTACGCCTCCCGGTCCTCCCACATCGCCATGTGCGCGCTGTGCGGGAACTCGACCCGCTCGGTGAAGGGAAGCCCCTGCTCCAGCGTGTCCGTGCACTCCACGGCGAACTCGTCGTAACGCCCGCGCGTCAGCAGCACGGGCTTCCTGATCCGGCGCAGCTTCGAAGTCCGGTCCCAGGAAGCGAGGTTGCCGGTCATCACGAACTCGTTCGGGCCGTTCATCGTGGCGTACACCTGATTGCCGTCGACGTTCGCGGCGCTGCGCAACAGGGCCTCGGGGTACGGGTCGAGACGGCAGAAGAAGTTCGCGTAGAAGACGTTCACCGCGTCGAGATACTCCGGCGCCGTGTAGTCGCCCTTCGCCTCGTACTCGTCGAGGACGCGCTGGACGTCGGTCGGCAGCTGCGTGCGCAACTCCCGCGTACCGGCGACGAATTGGGGCGCGCTCGATCCCGTGCTGGCCAGCACGACCGCGCTCACCTCACGCGGCTGACGCAACAGGTACTCGATGGCGAGCCAGCCGCCCCAGGAGTGCCCGTACAGGTGGAACCGCCGCAGCCCCAACGCCCGCCGGACCGCCTCCACTTCGGCGACGAACCGGTCGACCACCCAGAGCGCCGGGTTGTCCGGCTTCTCCGAACGCCCGCACCCCAGCTGGTCGTAGAACACGACCGACCGGTCCACGGCCAGGTCGCCCAGGGACTCCAGATAGTCGTGCCCCGCCCCCGGCCCGCCGTGCAGCACCAGCAGCGGCGGACGCGGCCCGCTGCCGATGACGTTCACCCAGACCCGGCCACCGGGCACGTCGACATACCGTTCACCTGGCCGGAGTTGGGACGCACCACCGGATCCGTTCCGGCCCGGGGAGAGGACGGGCACGAAGCCGCCGGCGGTGAGGGCGCCGGTCGACCTGAGAACACTGCGACGGTTGATCATTGGGGGGAACTCTCCGCTCTCGTACGAGACTTGAAGATGCCGTAGCAACCCTCTATCACGCCGAAACGAACGGACATCGGTCACTTGGCCTACGCGGACCTACGCGGAGGCCGACCCCGGCCACCGCGACAACGCGTCCCGTACGGCCTCGTCACTGCGGGCGACCACCGCGGTGCCGTCCTCCGCGGTGATGATCGGCCGCTGAATCAGCTTGGGGTGCGCGGAGAGCGCCGACACCCACCGCTCCCGCGAACTCGCGTCCCGCGCCCACTCCTTGAGCCCCAGCTCCTTCGCCGCGGCCTCCTGCGTGCGCGTGATGTCCCACGGTTCGAGCCCGAGCCGCTCCAGTACGTCCCTGATCTCGCCCTCGCTCGGCACGTCCTCCAGATAGCGGCGGACCGTGTACTCGGCCCCTTCGGCGTCGAGCAGATTCACGGCGCTGCGGCACTTGGAACAGGCCGGGTTGATCCAGATCTCCATGCCACTCACGGTACGCGAAAACCCGTCTTCCACCTGCGTCACAGCGACCCCGAAAGGCCTTGTGGCCAGGGGCGATTGTCAGTGGGGGGCGGTAGAATAGAAGCAGTGTTCGAGGGTGTCGCCGGGAGGTCCGGACGGCGCCCTGACCGCGACAGGAGGATGTCCGTGCCCGCTGCCGCACTGAAGCCGAAGCCGCTGCCGACCCAGTCCACCGCGAAGCGTTCCGTCCAACTCGACCTGCCCTACGTGCCCGTGGAGAAGCGCCCGCTGCCGCCCGGACGCCCGCGGGACTGGTACGTCACGCACAACCGCCGCCTCAAGGCGATGCGGCTGGCCATCGCCCTGCTCGACTCGGGCGTCTACGTCCCGAACCAGGCCCGCAACGAGACGATCCGGAGCACGGCCGAGCTGATCGGCGTTCACGCGCCGTCGGACACGACGTGTCACATGGTGCGGGCACTGATGCGGTACGCGCGCTGAGCTTGAGCTGTGGCGCCGGGTGCCCTGTGTTTCTTGGGCACCCGGCGTCGGTGCGCGGACGTGTTTTCGGGGCGCCCGGCGTCAGCGCTCGCGTCACCAGGGGGTGGCTCGCCCCAGGACCAGTGAACACGCGCCCCTACCCCGCCAACTCCCGCTCCACAGGCGTCCGGAACCTCGGCGTCACCCGAGTCGTCCCCACCCACCCCCGCAACCGTTCCGCCGCCGCCCCGATCGCGGTCTCCGCCTCCCGGCCGACGCCCTCCCGGTCGAGGATTCGCCACACGATCTCCCCATCGGGCCGCTGCGCCCAACCCCCCACCACACGCCCGTCCCACCACACCGTCGGCCCCACATTGCCGCTCCCGTCGAACAGCGCGGGGCGCAACTCCGGTGCCAGGTACCAGTCCCGCCCCTGCCACCCCATCGCCGTCGGATCGAGGCCCGGCAGGAGGGCCGCCCAGGGTTCGGCGGGTCCGGCCAGCGGAGCGAGGTCGCCGGCGGCGACGTAACCCGGCCCCTCGTCCAGGGTCACCGGCTCCGCGCCGATCGTCGTCAGCGCCCGGCGGACGTCGGTCACCCGCCACCCCGTCCACCACTTCAGGTCGGCCTCCGTGGCGGGGCCGCACGCCGCGAGCCAGTGGTGCAGCAAGGTCGACTGGGCCTCCACGACGTCCAGTTCGGGGTGTTCCGGTGCCACCGCCCAGCGGAGCTGGCTCGACGTCCAGCCGCCGAGCGGACGGCCCCGTACGACCTTCCCCTCGACGCCCAGCACCTTCAGCAGCCGGGTCGAGACGGTGTGCACGCCCTCGTAGTTCTTCCCGGCCGCGTACACGAACTGTTCCCTCAACCTCGGTTCGTCCACGGCGAGTTCGGCCGCCGTCGCCTGACCGCGCCGGGCCAGCGCGGTCAGCAGCGCGCCCTCGACCTCCTTCAGCCAGGCCGCGTCCGGCGCCCCCGCCTTCGCCATGTCCTTGAGCAGCGCGGCCCGTTCACGCGCGGCGACGGCGAGTCCCGTCGAGGCGTGCACGACCGCGGTCAGCTCCGCGGGGAACACGAACACCGTGTGCCGCATGCCGTGCATACGGAGCAGGGTGCGGTCCTCGTACAGGGCGCGGGCGGTCTCCGGGACGGTGCTGGAGGAGTCGGCGAGGCGGGCACCCACGGCGAGGTACACCGTCGCGGGGTCCGTGCCGTGCAGGGCGACGAGGGAGGCGGCGACGGCTTCGGGGGTCGCGGCGCGGGTGCCGGGGGCGAGCCGGTGGCGGAGGGCGAGGCGGGCACGGCGTTCGGTGGTGGTGATGTGACGGGGGGTGCTGGTCATATCCGCCTCGGCTCGAAGACGTCCACTTCTCGACCGACAGTAGACGTTCACCCGATCGCCGCCCCCGGAATGCACCCCCCACGCCCACCCGGTTTCACTGCGTAGCAACAGGCGGCGGGACATCAGGAGGCGGCGGCATGCAAAGACACGGCACATGACCACACCGGCCGACCGAGCGGAGCGGGGCCGGGCCGCGCGTAAACGCGTTGCTCGTTCCGCCCACGCCGGCTGGATCCCCGCCGTGGACCGCCCGGACCCCGTGGCCGTACTGGAACGACAGGGCCGGGACAGACTCCCGGAACTCCTCCCCATCCGGTACGGCCGCATGGCCGCCTCCCCCTTCGCCTTCCTGCGCGGCTCCGCCGCCGTGATGGCCGCCGACCTCGCGTCCCAGCCGCACACCGGCCTCACCGTCCAGCTCTGCGGCGACGCGCACCTCCTCAACTTCGGCCTCTACGCCTCCCCGGAACGCGCCCTGCTCTTCGACCTCAACGACTTCGACGAGACGTTCCCGGGCCCCTTCGAGTGGGACGTCAAGCGCCTCGCCGCGAGCGTGGCCGTCGCCGCCCGCGAGAACGGCCACAGCGACACGAAGGCCCACCACGCCGCGCTGGAGGCGACAGCCGCGTACCGTACGGCCCTCCGCGGTCTGGCCCGCAAGGGCGAACTCGCCGTCTGGTACGAGCGGATCGACGCCGACAGCCTGCTGCCGCTGGTCCGTTCGGCCCGGCACCGCCGCCGGGTGGAGTCCAGCCTCACCCGGGCCCGCCGCCGCACCAGCCTGCACGCCGTGGGCAAACTGACCGAGACCGTCGACGGCCGCCGCCGTATCGTCCACGACCCGCCCCTGCTGGAACCGGCCGGCGCCGCCGACATGGCCTCCCTGCGCAAGATCTTCAGCGACTACCGCTCCACCCTCTCCGAGGAACGCCGTCTGCTCCTCGACCGCTACCGCTTCGTCGACGCGGCCCGCAAGGTCGTCGGCGTCGGCAGCGTCGGCACCCGCTGCTTCATCGTGCTGCTCGCCGGCCGCGACCAGGACGACCCGCTGTTCCTCCAGATCAAGGAGGCGCGGAAGTCCGTACTGGAGGAGCATCTGCCGAACGGCCCCTACGTCCACCCCGGCCACCGGGTCGTCGCGGGCCAGCGCCTGCTCCAGGCGGCCAGCGACATCTTCCTCGGCTGGATGACGGGACCGCAGGGCCGCGCCTTCTACTGGCGCCAACTCCGTGACATGAAGGGCTCCGCGGACGTCGTCGGTATGGGCCCGGGGGCGCTCACGGCGTACGCCCGCCTCTGCGGCAACGCCCTGGCCCGCGCCCACGCCCGCTCCGGCGACCGCGTCGCCATCGCCGCCTACCTGGGCAACACCGACACTTTCGAACGCGCCGTGGCGGACTTCGCCCTGTCCTACGCCGGTCAGACGACCGCCGACCACGCGGCCCTGGGCGCGGCGGTCGCGGCGGGCGTGATCACGGCGGCACCGGGCATCTGACCAGCCCCCTCACCCTCCACGAACACCCTCCACGAAAAAGAAGATGCACACCGAGTGACCGACTCCCTACGCTGGAGACGCATTGCGGAGCAGGTCACCACCGTTTCACGCAGGGCCGGCGGCACCCTGCGGAGTCGGCGCTAGTCTCTGTCGCACCCAACCCACCGACGGTCGGCCGCCCACCCCAGCGCCGTGTCGGGACACGTCCACACCGCTCAGACATCACACCCACGCCCACGGAGGCCCGTCATGGGCACCATCGTCATATCCGGGACCGTCGTCCTGGTCGTCCTGGGATTCGGAAACCACGTCTGGTGGCTCGCCGCCGTCGCCGTGCTCTTCCTCTACGTTCAGTACGGCAGGGACTCGACGTCGTCCACCTCATCGACCTCGTCCACGTCATCCACGTCGTCCGGCGCTTCCTCCTCGGGAAGCACCCCGTCGAGCTACCGCGCGTACCGCGACCGCCGTGACAAGCAGGCCAAGTGGGAGCGCCGTTACCAGCGCGAGCGCCCCCTGGAGTCCCGCCGGCAGGCGCGCGAGAAGAGCAAGTAGGAGAAGAGGCGCACGTAGGAGACCGGGGCGCCCGTCACAACCCGGGGGCGCCCCACACCGGGAACCACCGGCTCAGATCCTGCTCGATCCGCAGGTCGTTGCCGAGCATCGACTTGACCTGGAGTTCCAGCGAGCTGTCGCGCCGCTGACCGTCACCGGCCAGCGGCGCGAACGGGAAGAACGACCCGCGCTTGTACAGATAGACGAGCGCGAGCCGCCGGCCCCCGTCATCCTCGAACCCGGCCAGCGAGCAGAGCAGTTGAGGCCCGAAGCCGTTGACCTCCATCGCGCTGTTCACCGCGTGCAGATCGTTCACCAGCGCCGACAACTGATCCGGTGTCCGGCGCGAGACCAGCCACGAGTAGCCGTACGCATCCTGGGTCAACTCAACCGGCGGACCGGTGCGTTCGGCGTCCGCGTCCAGCAGCGCCTGGACCTCCCGGTGCGTCTGCTCGAATGCCCCGCCCTCCACCGTCGCGAAGCACACCGCACCGCGCCCGGTCGCCCGGAACCCGGCCGCCGCCTCCAGCGTCACCGCCGCCGAGGGCAGCGCGAACAGCTGGTCGAGATCGGGAGCGACCGGTTTCGTACGGCCGAGCAGGATGTCCAGCAACCCCATCCTCAGTCCGCCTTCCCGATGCCGGGCACCGCCGCCTCACCCAACTCGGCGGAGATCCGCCCCAGTTGGTCGAGCCGCTGCTCCAGGCTCGGGTGGGTCGAGAAGAACCGCGCGATACCGGGCTCGGCGCCGTTCGCCGGGCTGAAGTAGAAGGCGTTGAAGGCCTGCGCGGTCCGCAGGTCCTTGGTCGGGATCCGCGCGATGTCGCCGTCGACCTTGGTGAGCGCGGACGCCAGCGCCGAGGGCTTGCCGGTGAGCAGCGCCGCCGCCCGGTCGGCCGCGAGCTCCCGGTACCGGGACAGCGCCCGGATCAGCAGGAAGCTGATCGCGTACACGGCCGCCGAGATCCCCATGATCCCCGCGAAGACGGCCAGCGTGTTCTGGTCTTTCCGCCCCCGGAAGATCTGCGAATAGAACGCGAACCGGACCATGAGCCCGGCGAGCACCCCGAGGAACGACGCCACCGTGATCACGGCCACGTCCTTGTGCGCCACATGCGACAGCTCGTGCGCGAGCACACCCTCCAACTCGGCGGGCTCCAGCCGCCGTAGCAGCCCGGTGGTCACGCAGATGACGGCGTGATCGGCGTTCCGCCCGGTGGCGAAGGCGTTGGGCATGTCGATGTCGGAAACGGCGACGACAGGTTTCGGCATATCGGCGACGGCACACAGCCGGTCGATCACACCGTGCAGCTCGGGATACTCCTCCCGCTCCACGATCCGCCCGTGCATCGCGTACAGCGCGATCCGGTCGGAGAACCAGTACTGCGCGACGAGCAGCCCGCCCGCCAGCACCACGACCAGCACCCAGGACTTCAGCAACACGATCAGCGCGGCCACGAACGCCACGTACAACAGCCCGAGCAGGAACAGCGTCAGACCCATACGTACGGTCAACCGCCGGTCGCTCCGGAAGCGGCTCTGCATCTGCCATCACCCCGCAGTCAGGCACTCGTCCCACCGCCCAGTGTGCACCCGGCGCTTCCCATGAAGTGGTCCCGATCGGCCCTAGGCGGAGCAAAAGGTCGGCGGAACACCTGAGAATCCGATGAGCGCGAGCGGGAAGGCGAGGGCGCAGGTCAGCCGGGAAGCCCGGCCTCCCACAGCCGCCGCGACAGCACGTACTCACTGAACAGATTCCGCGCCCGCCCGAGCAGCTCACCCACCTCGGGATCCCCGGGCGTCATCCCCTCCTCCAGATGCCACCGCTGCACCACCCGCGCACCCCAGGCCCGCACCTTCTCGTCCGGATCGTCGAGCACGGTCACGGCGGCCCGCAGCCGTACGATCCCGCCCCGCGCGTCCAACAGCCGGAACGCGCCGACGCGCACATGCCGTGGCCACCCTTTGGGCCACCCGCCCGCGAGCCGTTCCATGAGCCACCCGTCCGGCACCAGCCCGGCCGACGGCAACAGCGCGAGCGTCGCCTCCCGCACGACCCCGGGCGCCGGATCATCGAGCAACGGCAGCATCCGCCGTACGTCCACGACGTCCAGCAGCCGCAACCCGGCCACGGCCCGAGCCCGCAGCGCGGCGGCCGGATGCCCGACGAACCCCCACAACACCTCGGCATCACCCAGCCCACCACACTCGGCGAGCCCGATCACGGCCCCCGGCGCAGGTTCCGCCGCAAGGCACCGAGCCCGGTACAACGCCAACGGATCACCCCCACCCTGCCGCACGACATACCGCGCACAGGCCCGCACGACCCCGGACCGATCGGCGAGAAACCCCTCGGCTCGCTCCGTCGGCCCCGCCGCCCGCAACGCGGTGACGCCGGTCGCCCGGGCCCGCGGATTCCGCGCCCCGAGCAACGGCTCGAGCACCTCGTCGTAGCCGCCCGTCTTCGCCACGGCGGCCAGCGCGGCCTCCGCGCACAGGTTCTGTACGACGGCGTCGGTGTCCCGGGCGGCGGCGCGCGCGAGTTCGCCGGGGGAGAGGAGCCCCTCCTCGACGGCGAGGCGATGGACGAAGCGGCGTACGGCACGGTCGGGGTGGACGAAGAGGGGAGCGAGCTGCTCACGGGACGCCGGCCGCAGCACTCCGCCGACCAGCTCGATGGCGAAGGCACCCCGCCCCCGCCGCCCGAAGAGCAGAATCAGCGGCGCGAGCGCGACGCCGGTCCCCACATCGAGGGACGCCCGGAGCAACTCCCGCGCCCGCTCCCGCACTTGTTCAACCCAGTCGGCACACCGAACGACCACCAACGGCAGCAACTCCGAGCACCCGACGGCCTGTTGGAGCGCGGCCTCCCGGATCCTGCCGTCGCGGTGGCACAGGTCGATCGCGAGTTCAGGCTCGGCGAGCCAGGCAGGCGCATACGGTTCGCACCGCAGCATCTCGTCCAGCCGAAGCCAGGCCAGGGGATCCCGACCGTCCATCTTCTCGTCCATCTCTAGTACGGCGCCCGGAAGTTGACGTACCCCAACAGCACAATGACCGCGACGACACTCCCCAACACAACAACCGTCGATATCCACGAAGACCGACGAGGCCCCACCCCCTCGGGCTCACCCCGGAACGGCACCGGCCCCGGAGGGTTCTCCTTCCACCGCGCGGCAAGCATCCGCGCCCGGGCGGACGGCTCCTTGTGCTCGGCCCCGTCGGCCCACTTGAGGTCGAACTCCCGCTCCTCGTCGCCCTGTTGCGCCATCCCCGTTACCTTTCTCGAACAACCGTGTCAGTGACGATGATCCCTGGCTGTAACCGGTCTGTGAAGCCGGAGACTGATCAGCCGACGTCGTCCGGCCCGCTCGGAGATCCCCCCGATGTGCCGTCGCCGCTGTCCAACTCCCGCCGCACTCGACGCCAGGCCCGGATGATCTCCGGCAACTTGCCGAGCAAGTCGTTGAGTTGGGCCAACAGCAGCGTCACGCAGCCGAACCCGGCAAGGATGGCCAGGGTGATGTCGTCCCACCGCATCGTGTGCTCCGCCTTCCCCGTCCGGCACTACTGGTCGAGCAGTGCATGGCCGCACAGCCAGTCGAGGGCGTCCGTGCCCAGCCGGTCGGGTGCTTCGAGCAACATGTCCTGCACCGACACCGGATCGGCCAATGCCTCCGGCGCGTCCGAGCGGTCCAGGGTGGGGAACTGTTCCATGGCCGATGCGATGGCGGCGGGCCATCCAGGCATACCGAAGTGGGCGGGATCGATCAGCCCGGCCGCAGTGGCTCGGTGCAACACCCCGGTCCGCCAACCCAGTTCGCGCATGATCTTCGACGTGTACCAGACCCGGTTGTCGACGTTCTCCACGAACTCCTCCGTGGGCTCGCCACAGCCGCGCAAGGTGAACGTCGAACCACCCGCCCAGGGAAGATCCACGTCCGATGCGACGGCCTGAAAGGCGAGCAGCGCCTCGGGCCCGTCGTCCTGGGCGGCGAGTATGGCGGCCCGGGCCCGGCGATACAGGTCGACACTCTGCGCGAAGACCTCCCCGTCGCTCGGCCCTCCGGCCGCCTCGCGAATGTCGTCCAGCGGCCCGTCCCGCCAGGCGACAGCGACGAGACCAACTGCCGCCGCGTTGACGAGGAGTTCGGTGTCGTCCGCGTCGATACCGCAGTGGGTCAGTACGGCGACCAGGTCCTCGCTGTCGATGGCGAGGTCGGACTGCTCCGGCGCTGCCGGGACGGGGCGGGACACGTCCGCCGGGGTTTCGATCGGCACCCCCTGTTCCGCCAGATCCTCGAAGATCGCGTCAGGCCCGCAGTCGATGTGCTCGGTGTCATGCCGTCCGGAACAGTCCTCGGGACACTCCAACTCCGCGCAGAACTCGGGCTCCGCGGGGGTGGCTTGGTTGATGAGGTAGTAGGCGAGCCGGTCCGCGACCGCCTCACGTGCGGAGATCATCGCCAGATTCAGCCGGAACTTCTCGTCCTTCAACCTGCTGTTGTCGAAGCCGCCGGACTCGGGCGGCTCGGGGGCGTTCTCGGGGGCCCAGGCGAACGCCGATTCCAGTGACACCAGTAGCCAGGCGATCCGGGTGGCTTCCACGGACCCTTCCTCGGCGAGCCGGGCCACGGTCTCGGCCGCCTCGCGCACAGGGGAGACGTCGGCCAGATACTGCTCGCACTTCACCTCCCACACGGCCGAATCCGATCGGGCTCGCTCGGAGTCCCGGACCAGCCGGGTATCGCGTGATCGGCGTGCCAGCGTCACCAGTCGGGTCAGACAGGGACGACAGCCGAACAGCCCGGACGTCGGGGTCGGGCCGAGCGGTATAGGTGCCCGTTTCTCGCCGAACGGCTCGTCGCACAAACAGCAGTCCAGGGCGCCCACTTGGCGTGAGGTGGGCACGGTGGGCAGGGCGGCGCGGATCGTGGCATGGGCGTAGGCAGGGATGTGCATGCGCGGTGACTCCTTGGACACAGGCGCTCCGTCGGCGCCTTCTCCATACTCACTTCGCAGGTCGGCCGCGAGTCACTCTTTGGCGGGCCGGACCGCGAACTCGAAGAAAGTTGTCGCTGCTCTCGCCTGCGGCTTCTACGGTGTTGGCGAAAGTTGACACCCGGAGCAGGGAGGAACCCCCTTGGTCGCTTCCAATACCCCACACCGACCGGAAGGCCCGCACCAGGAACTGGTCGAAGCGCTGCAGGAACTGCACCGTGCCGCGGGCCGGCCGAGCTTCCGGAAGGTCAGCACACTCATCCAGGAGTACGACGACCGGCTGTCGGCGGCCAGTCATGAGAGCGTGCGGAAAGCCGTCAACGGGATACGCGTGCCGAGCTGGGAGACCGTCCACGACATCGTGGTGGTTCTGGCCGAGAGGTGCAGCCTGCCCCGGGACGCGGAGTCCGAGGTAGCCAGGTTCCTGCCGCTGTGGCGCGCGATCCATGAAGGCGAGTCGGGCGCGCTGAAGTCGTTCCAGGAACTCCTCAACAGCGGCTGGGGAGGTGAGGACGGCAAGTGGACCCCCGAACTGCTCATGGGCGCGCTGCTCAACCCCTTCACCGCCATCGAGATCCATCCGTCGCTCGCCGCCCCGCACGAGCCGATCGTGTCGGAGGACGAGTGGGTCCGGCTGATGGTGATGCAGATTGAACAGCAGGGAGCCGAGCACATGCTCCGTCTCCTGCTGCACATGCTGAAGGGCGACTACGTCGGGGCGGAGCAGGGCTCACCGTACGGCTACTCGAATCCCGACCGGGAAGCCATGGAGGCCAACGCCGCCTTCCGGTACGGCTGCCAGGAGATCGTCCGGCGTCTGGGCCGTGAACCCAATCTCCTCGCGGAGTCGATCCGGGCCATGCGCGCCGACGAGACCATGGACCGCGACGACCGTGCCGAGATCCTGCAGAGCGAGTCGGACCTGAGCCTCATGCGTGAGGTGATGATCGTGACTCCGGACACCTGGAACGAGGTGTCGGAGGAAACGCATCACATGGTCTTCGGGTACCTGATCAGGAGGATCGGTCCGCCCGGCCCGCTGGGGCTTCCTGACGCCGAGCGTTTCCCGATCGTGTGGCGCGTTCCCGAGCCTTCCGCTGAGTGACACCACAACGCGGCTGGGGCCGCCCCCCTCGCGGATGGCGGCCCCAGAAGCTGTCGACAGCGTCGATTTACACGTCGAAGTAGAGCTCGAACTCGTGCGGGTGCGGACGCAGCTGCAGCGGTGCGATCTCGTTCGTGCGCTTGAAGTCGATCCACGTCTCGATCAGGTCGGGCGTGAAGACGTCGCCCGCGAGCAGGAACTCGTGGTCGGCCTCGAGGCGGTCGAGGACGGCCGGGAGGGAGGTCGGGACCTGGGCGACGCCCGCGTGCTCCTCGGGGGCCAGCTCGTAGAGGTCCTTGTCGATCGGCTCGGCCGGCTCGATCTTGTTCTTGATGCCGTCCAGGCCCGCCAGGAGGAGCGCGGAGAAGGCGAGGTACGGGTTGCCGGAGGAGTCGGGCGCGCGGAACTCGACGCGCTTGGCCTTCGGGTTGGAGCCCGTGATCGGGATGCGCATCGCGGCGGAGCGGTTGCGCTGCGAGTACACCAGGTTGACCGGCGCCTCGAAGCCCGGCACCAGGCGGTGGTACGAGTTCACCGTCGGGTTGGTGAACGCGAGCAGCGACGGGGCGTGCTTGAGGATGCCGCCGATGTAGTAGCGGGCGAGGTCCGACAGACCCGCGTAGCCGGCCTCGTCGTAGAAGAGCGGGGTGCCGCCGGCCCACAGCGACGAGTGGACGTGCATGCCCGAGCCGTTGTCGCCGAAGATCGGCTTCGGCATGAAGGTCGCGGTCTTGCCGTTGCGCCAGGCGACGTTCTTCACGATGTACTTGAAGAGCTGGAGGTCGTCGGCCGCGGCGAGCAGCGTGTTGAACTTGTAGTTGATCTCGGCCTGGCCGGCGGTGCCCACCTCGTGGTGCTGGCGCTCGACCTGGAGGCCGGACGCGGCCAGCTCCAGGGAGATCTCCGCACGCAGGTCGGCGAAGTGGTCGACCGGCGGGGTCGGGAAGTAGCCGCCCTTGTAGCGGACCTTGTAACCGCGGTTGTCCTCGACCGCACCGGTGTTCCAGGCGCCCGCCTCGGAGTCGATGTGGTAGAAGCTCTCGTTCGCCTTGGTCTCGAAGCGCACGCTGTCGAAGACGTAGAACTCGGCCTCGGGACCGAAGTACGCGGTGTCGGCGATACCGGTGGAGGCGAGGTACGCCTCCGCCTTCTTCGCCACGTTGCGCGGGTCACGGGAGTACTGCTCGCCCGTGATCGGGTCGTGGATGAAGAAGTTGATGTTGACCGTCTTGTCGCGGCGGAAGGGGTCCACGCGCGCGGTCGACAGGTCGGCGCGGAGCGCCATGTCGGACTCGTGGATGGCCTGGAAGCCGCGGATCGAGGAGCCGTCGAAGGCGAGTTCCTCGTCCGGGTCGAAGGCCGTCGCCGGCAGTGTGAAGTGCTGCATCACACCCGGCAGATCGCAGAATCGGACGTCGACGAACTTGACGTCCTCGTCCGCGATGAACTTCTTGGCCTCGTCGGC
>Ga0307515_10002304_pt1 | contig 41724 bp, 22 predicted proteins | sample 17_EM_MG_FD_194513 | JGI IMG/M metagenome (GOLD analysis project Ga0307515, IMG submission 194513) | Populus trichocarpa ectomycorrhiza microbial communities from riparian zone in the Pacific Northwest, United States - 17_EM | ecosystem: Host-associated > Plants > Roots > Unclassified | place... | reverse complement strand
AATCAAAATTGGAGATGGCATACCGCCAAGTTTTGCAGCTCCATCTCTTACCGCGGCCGCCGCCTTATCTGCTCTTTTCTTCTCCACCTTAGCCATCTTCTTCTTAAACTAAATCTAAAGACACCCCCCGTCATGCAAGTTACCTTTTCTTATCCAGTAGCTCTAGAATTGGGTGAGCCCTAGATAGCTTGTTGGGAATAAAAAGATGTGGGGATATAGAATAATCGATGTGATTCATTTAAATTGTTTATGACAGTGTACCGATTACATTTGTTCGTTGTAATAAAGTTGTCTTTGCAATGGAAGATTCATACACCGATAAGGTCAGTAGGAGACAGCCTTGGTTGGACCATCCTCCTGCCAGTCCTGTCACATTTTATGACCAGAAGTTATGACATAGCCTCCTCATATGGATCGAAATAAGTGGTAGTTGAATTATATAATTTAGTATGATTATTTCATTTACACAAAATAGGTTCATGTAAAAAAAAGAAAAAAGTTACCAGGTATCCTTGTAAGGGCTGTCCAAATCCCATGTTTTCACAAGTATTTTCTACACAAATTCTTGATTTGATATTTGAACATATTATGACAGATTTCATAGTTCTTCCTTTATGGTTTTCTTGCTGCCTGATTTCCTAATAGTTGAGAGCAATACAAAATGTTTAAGCTGTTGCGTGTGTGTGCAAGTCTTACTGCAACAGATCAAAAAATTTGACAGGGGTCTTTCTTGAACATCTCACATCAGACATCTGTTTCTTTAGCTGGATTGTCAAATGTTATGCATGCTTTTGATGCCTATGCGGAGAAAGCAGTCTTCCTAAAATCTAAAAGAAAGCCCGGACTAGCACGAATATCTTTTTTTTAGATAAAAGCACGAATATCTCCCACGCTAGATTCATCTTTGTTAATTTAGAAATTATTCAACTATGTTAATTTGAGAAATATTTTCCCCACTGTTCTAGTATGGGGAAAAACTCGGAAACCTCACCTTTCCAATTTTTTTCCCACCTGATGTTGTGCCTGGCCTGCAACCCCCAGAACCTGAGACTTCTACGCATAGCTTTCAGAAGTGACGGAGAGAACTGATGAAGGTTCCAGTTTAATGGTTTAAACATCAAATTTCTGGTTCAACCACTGGGTCAATTACTAAAGGGACCCGAAGATCTCAATTACCTGTAAGAATAGTCATGCAGAAGCAGCTATACGAATAAGAACTGTTAATATCCATCACGTTCACGTCATGGACAGATGGTGCACCACTCCCCTATGCATTTTCCTTGAAGTATAATTATTAAAAAAAAACCAGAAATGCATTTCCCCTATGCATTTCTAGTTTTTTTTAATTGTAATCGTTACTTTAACAATTTCAAATAATTATTTCAGTTAAAAAAAAATTATACAGTCTCTAGATTTGATTTACATTATTTTTTTAACAAATAATTATTAAATACTTAATTTTATCAAATAAAATTATAGTAGTTATACAACAAAAAAAAAAAAAAATTGAACATACAGCTTCATTTGTAGCGTTAGACCAGGCTGTCAATTGGGTCAGAAGGTTACCATATACTGCAGTTGGAAATGGAAACTCAGCTCTCCTCCTTCATCTACGGCAAAAAGAACATGGCTGCCTTGTCTTCAGTTATTTCCACCACCATCGTTGTTGCTGCTAGTCTTATTTATCTCTGTTCTTTCTTGCTGGAATAAATGTTAGAGAGAAATCATTATATTAACAAGAAATTAAGATGTGATTGTGCTAGAAAAATTATTCATATTGAACGTACATGCCTTTGTAACGTGAAGATTTGTTGTCTTTAAAGTAAAACATTTCCAAAACTAATCCGAAAATATCAAGGATCGATTTGATATAACAGTACAGGAGATTCCACTTAAAAAAATAAAAATAAAATTAAAAGAGTCTTATTTATGATTTTCAAGTGACCATTAGCTGAAATATCATTTATTTTTAAGAAAATAATTTAATAAACCCATGAAAAATCATGAATTAGATCTCAAAAATCGTGGAAAAATATCACTTTTGGACACAGATCCGACTGACAAACATGAAGAATTTACCAAATGTGAAACACATCCGCAATACCAAACCAGGTGTTCGTTTTTTGAAATGAAAAGTTACTTCCATTTCTTTACACAATGGTCCCTCGAATTTTAAGCTCTTTTCACTTAATTTAACCTTTAACTCTTTTAATATCATAATATAATTCTTAAATTCAACTTTTAATCATATGAATTCAGCACTAACATTTTCTTTAGATTAACGTGGGTGTTCGGGTTAGCTTACGCGCACCTCGACTAATCTCACGGGTCCTGAAGTTAACGATCATGTAAGCCTCCAGTGGCCTTAAGGTTTGTGAGACTCGAATTGGTGACCTCTAGGAAGCAAACTCATGATCTAACCAATTGAGCTACACCCCTCAAGATTAATTCAGCACTAACATTGATATTGGTGCTTGGTGTCTAGCTGAATTACCCATTTCAATTAGCCTCTATCCTTTGTTACTGAGTTTGATTGTTGCTTATTAGCTATAATAATAATAATAATAATAATAATAATAATAAAAGAGTATAGCCTTATGAACTGAAAATTAATATTGCCTACAAACAAAGAATTCGATCACTTACAACTTGCAGTTAGGTTCTTATTTTATGAACACTTAATTAGTAATACACTTTTTTGTATATCTCCACCGTAAAACACAAAAGATTTCTCTATTTTTATGTGTTTTATAAAATTAGGCTTTTCTTCGTCAGAATATATTATTTAGAAAATTAGTCAAAAGCATTCGTAATGATAAAATTATTAAAATACTATAAATCTTTATTTTTTGTTATAATTAAAGAAGATATAATTAATGTGATGTTTAGGAATTTGCAGATATTTTTGTGTCGGCTCTCAATTTAGTGTGTTTGGCATTCCGTTAGTTTTTATGGTTGTGGTTTAAAAAAATTGTTTTATAAAAATACTTTTTGTTGAGGTTGGTTTGATATTTATATATGTTTGGTTAAAATTGTGGTTGAAATTGAGTTTGAATAAAAAATAGATTAATGTGTTTGGTAAAAAAATATTTTTGAAATTGAGGTTATAAAATAACTAAAAAAGATATATATTAATATTGATGATTTTTAATTTAAATATTGTAGATTTAACTACTATTATTACATCATTAAATAAATAATATTTTTATATCAAATATTTTTTATTGTTTCATTAACCTATTTACAATTTCATCACGTACGAAATTTATCTGATAAGGACTACAGTTTCCATGGTTTTTTAAGAGTGCAACAAAATCAGGTAAAATATCATCAGGAATAAAATTGGAATTGCGATCAAATTCTGCAAATGCTACGTTATCATACGATCTTCTTCTAATTTTTATAGTGTTATTGAATAATATTAAACACTAATTTTTCAAGTAAAATATAATTAAAAAAAAATTAGATTTTGTTTTACTGGATCCGGTCCGACCGAAACAGAATACATTCTTCTATGGCTCCACACAGTGGAGAGTGAATATTATATTCACTCTCCACTGTTGACTTTTGTAAAAGTAAACAGTGGACTCTCCACTGTCTCCACTGTTCACTTTTACAAAAGTGAACAGTGGACTATGTGGAGGCAGAGAGAAGCAGCGTCAAACTGCTATCTACTTACTTGCATTTTTAACATGAAATATGATGGATCCCTCATGAAATAAATCACGTTTTCTTAGTAACCAAACACTTGTTTTATGTGGTTTGTTTCAAAAGCAGAAGTAACCATGTAAACAAACACTCTTTGCTTAACAGAAGGACAAAAAAAAAAAGGTTGACAATTTGTTTGCCATTCCGGAAGCCAAAGTTGACGAGGTCTTGGTTATTTGAAAGGTGATTGGCATTAAGGCTGAAACCATGTTTATTTAAAAAAAATTTAAAAATTATTTTATATTTTTTTATCGTTTTAATATATTAATATAAATAATATTTTTTAAAAAAAATTATTTTAATATATTTTTAAATAAAAAAAATACTTTAAAATACAATTTCTAACTTACTCCTCACTCCCCAACATGGACTTAATTACTCTTTCAAAATAGTTTTTAGCTCAATCACATAGGCATGAAGCCCATACTTATTAACTGAAATTCCAACACAGAACAAGAGCCTGCTCACTTGCAATTTGGTTTTTTTGCTGAAATGCAATTCAAATTTCATGTGCTCCAAAACATTATTATTAAACATAACCTAATGGATTACCTGTTAATTTGAAGTCTGACCTGTGAGTTGAGATGTATTTTGAATTGTTGTTGACATTCTCCTGACCAAACTTATGTGACGAGTTAAGTTGTATTTTGAATTGTTTTTAACATCGACAGGTTAATTAAACATTATCCAAACTTAATTTAAATTCAACTAGGTCAAAACTAATAATTTTTTAAAAAAAATATTAAAACAATATCTTTTAAAAATAAAATAATATATCTGAATTAACCCGTCAATCTAACAGTTAGAACCCACAACCTGGTTGATCCAACTAAATTTAATCAGGTCGGGGTATAAATGAAAATAATGAGTGTATTTTGTATCCAAAGTAGAAATCTCAATCTGAAACTATGGTGGTAGGGAATCAGGAGAGGAATAATAAGTGATTAGAGAATCTCAATTCAGCATGTTAAATGAATTGAACAAAACAGGAGCAAATTATATGATAATGAAAGTCGAAGATCATGGAGCTATCATTGAAATGGATTCTAAACATAAGAACAAAGATCATTACATTATATTACATTGTACAAATCCACAGTGAACTGATTTTATCCTTTGATGGGCAAAGTAGCATGTCTCGGGTTTAGGGGTAAGATGGTATTTTTCATGGGACACATTGGCCTACTTGAAAGGAAGGGGTTAGACGATATTTTTGTGTTTTCTTTGCACAGTGTAATTACTTAATTGCCCTTAAAGGACAAAAAAAAATTACTTGGGTCAAGAAGCTATTTAGTCTTTGACTTGATTTTTAAAAAAGTAAGTTACTTCATTACCCTTGAAAATTAAAATCAATTTTCTTTCATGCAGGGGTTTTTTCATCATTTACATGTGGTCATTTGATAGTTATTGGGTGTTCTTAGGGCAATAAGGTAATTTGATAAATAAATAAAAAATTAAAAAAATTTAGTGAATAGTGTTAACCGTCTTCTAACGGCTCGTGCGACATCGTCTAGTGGCCAAAACTATGATTTCAAGGTGACTTCCAAAGTGTCTCGGCGTCCCCCAACAAATTAGCGGCACGTGTAGCACTATAACAACCATGTGGCGAGTATGTTTTTTTTTTGTTTTTTTCCCTTTCTCCTACTCAATTTTAATGTGGATTAAAAAAAATCAAATCCACCCTAAAGTAACAAATATCTCTCGTACTCGATTTTGCATTATCTTGATCTTTCTGCAATGAAAAAAATAATAGATCTATAACAAATATCTAGTAACAATATCAAACCGATTGAGGTGGTGAAACCGACAAACTCCAAAAAGGGAGATGGGCTCAACGTGGGACAGTGTTCTTGATCATCACTTGTGAGGCTGGCCGAAAATAAGACACGCGAGGGAGACTCTATTAACCAGCTAGGGATTTTATTGATCTATCTGATCCACACGCCATTGCAGAGATAAACACCAACAAAGCAGTCAAAGAAGAATGGCAAATTTATGAGGAGAGTAATTTTGTCATGTAAAAAGTAAAGACGAAGCATTCTTCACCAAGTGTTTGTTTCTATATATTTTAACAATATATGCCTAATTCGCATGCTGTCAAAAACTGGGTCGGCAGGATAAATTAAGGACTGCATCCTAGTTTTCATCTTTCATGATGACGTTCTTAGAATTTCAGTCAAACACTCAATCAGTGACCTTTTGCAAACTTTTCATCGTGCATATAACTTATCCTCGCTCCCTCTCTATATATAGGTGCATTCCTATCATGGGAGGATCGTCATCGGTCTTTGCTGAAGACATTTTTGAAAGACTATATATATATTCCCCCTCGTTATTTCCGAAATCAAAGAATCCTAAAACATTGATTCAGAGGCAAGAAAATGGGTAGCCGATTGTGTTTCAATATTGGGTTCTTGATTGTTGCATCGGTGGGTTTGCTTCACGTACGGTGCATATGCAGCTAATACTTACACAGTTGGAGGTGATTTGGGATGGATTATTCCTCCGAACAGCTCTTACCATGAGGAATGGACCAGCCAGAGCACATTTCAGATAGGAGACTCCTTCGGTAAGCATTTCTTGATCTCTTTATGAGCTTGTTAATTAATTACGGCTCTATTTATTGCATGCATGCATGATATGATACTGATGTTGGTCCATATCTCTGGTATGCCTAGTCCTATATATCAAGAGGTATCGTGCCACTCTTTATCTTAAACCTAAGTTAACATGTAGGTATAGGTTTGGTGGGTTTCGTCATGAGGAACAAGCATGCATGGTATTTCCCCGAATTATTCTTACTCAATGCCAATCAATCAATGAGACGTGTTTTCCTTTTCATTTCTTTCAGTATTCAACTGGACAACCGGAACACATACCGCAACTGAAGTAAGTACCAAGGAGGAGTACGATAATTGCACAAAGATGGGATTAATATTGAAAGATGCAGGAGTTAAAGTCACTTTCAAAGATAATGACACGCACTACTTCCTCTGCTCTGAAGGAACACACTGTGAGCAAGGCCAGAAGATGATAATCAAAATTGGAGATGGCATACCACCAAGTTTTGCAGCTCCATCTCTTACCGCGGCCGCCGCCTTATCTGCTCTTTTCTTCTCCACCTTAGCCATCTTCTTCTTAAACTAAATCTGAAGACACCCCCCGTCATGCAAGTAACCTTTTCTTATCCAGTAGCTCTAGAATTGGGTGAGCCCTAGATAGCTTGTTGGTAATAATCGACGTGGGGATATTTAAATTGTTTATGACAGTGTACCGATTACATTTGTTCGTTTTAATAAAGCTGTCTTTGCAATGGAAGATTCATACACCGATAAGGTCAGTAGGAGACAGTCTTGGTTGGACCATCCTCCTGCCAGTCCTGTCACATTTTATGACCAGAAGTTATGACATAGCCTCCTTCACATCATATGGATCGAAATAAGTGGTAGTTGAATTATATAATTTAGTTTGATTAATTCAGTTCATACAAAACAGGTTCATGTAAAACAAAAGTTACCAGGTAGCCTTGTAAGGGCTGTCCAAATCCCTTGTTTTCACAAGTATTTTTTACACAAATTCTTGATTGATATCTGAACATATTATGACAGATTTACCTAGATCTTCCTTCATGGTTTTCTTGCTGCCTGATTTCCTAATAGTTTAGAGCAATACAAAATGTTTAAGCTGTTGCGTGTGTGTGCAAGTCAACTGCGACAGATCAAAAAAATTGACAGAAGGGTCATTCTTTAACATTTTACATCAGACATCTGTTTCTTTAGCTGGATTGTCAAATGTTATGCATGCTTTTGATGCCTATGCGGAGAAAGCAGTCTTCCTAAAGTCTAAAAGAAAGACCGGACTAGCACGAATATCTCCCGCTAGATTCATCTTTGTTAATTTAGAAATTATTTATTCAACTATGTTAATTTGAGAAATATTTTCCGCACTGTTCTAGTATGGGAAAAAACTCGGAAACCTCACCTTTCCAATTTTTTTCCCACCTGATGTTGTGCCTGGCCTGCAACCCCCAGAACCTGAGACTTACACGCATAGCTTTCAGAAGTGACGGAGAGAACTGATGAAGGTTCCAATTTAATGGTTTAAACATCAAATTTCTGGTTCAACCACTGGGTCAATTACTAAAGGGACCCGAAGATCTCAATTACCTGTTAAGAATAGTCATGCATAAGCAGCTATACGAATAAGAACTGCTAATATCCATCACGCTCACGTCATGGACAGATGGTGCACCACTCCCCTATGCATTTCCCTTGAAGTAGACACTATGCTAGGTTAGCAGCTTGCAAATTGTACAAAGGGGAAGAAAAAGACCAAAAAGAAAGATGAATCCCACATTTTTCTGCACTCAAAATACTCAAATACAGAAAGATAGGGGGTGAGGAAGGAAAGGCGTTGAAAAGGAAATGACACGTGTTAACTCAAATCAGTCGATTATGGAGACATAAATGGAACTATGGAGTCTGACAATGCACTTAGTTTGAACTATCTATTAGATGCTCCATTTCCCTAATAGTAACTTTACTCGTGCATAAGAATCAGACATCCAATCAATTATGTAAAAGCCAAAACCAAGATGTGCTGGTTAGGTTTTAATTCAAAATAACACAATAATAGCTTAAAAAATATTTACACGTATGAGTGATCAAAGAAGAACATGAACATATTCTCCGATATCTATTACTTGTATACAATTATGTGGTGGAAATTGAGCTTATATCCACTGCTATAGAATGATTGCCAAGAGCATGCTATGAGGAATCCTACCATTCTTTCAAAAAAGATCTCAGCACCTACAATAGAAACAGAAGAAACTCCCAACAAGTTCTTTTTCAGCTAATCAAACATTAAATGCCCAAGCTGAGGTATTAGAGGCATGCAAGAGGGAAAAGAGAGAGGAAGCAAATAGTAAATGACGGAATGGAGAAATTGGGAGCAGAGCAGGCATTATTGAATTTCATTTTTGTCTTCTTTATATCACATTGTACCATTTCAACATCTGGGGAAGTCTCATAACCTGACCACAGTAGAGTTTCAAATTAAAAAAGATTTGTAGGAAGTTAATGACAAAACTTGATATTTTTTCAGCGCTAACTAGGGAAAGCTGCATAATGCATGATGGTTAGAATCCTGTCCTTTTCCATAAAAATAGTGAACTCTTAAGTTCCAGAACATACAAGACACCGGAAAGGGATCCACCTTTCTTTTGCTGATGGTAAAGAAACAGTTCGAGAAGGGAGTCAGTCACCGCTTTAACACCAGCAACTGGCCATTTCCATTAAAACAAAAAAGCATTATCGAAAGCTATATTAATCTTCTTCCATGACACATTGATGACACAGAAAAGTCCAAAATGATATCTTGATCACTCCACCAATTCAAAGTGTACCCCATTCCACCAATTGAAATTACTCAGAATAGGTACAGTGAACTCGATTGCTCGATTGAAGATCAAAGCAAACTTTCTAGCGACCTCCTATGTTATGTCATCGCACCAATAAAACCGCAAAAGGTAATAATCCAAGCTTCAAATAGATCCTTGCTACAGAAACCATATAAAAGTAACCTCCTGAATCATTTCCAGAAATGCTGAAGAAACACACAAAATGCCGAAGTAACCTTCTGAATCATTTCCAGAAATCTGATGTGCTTTAATACTCTTCCACATTCTCAGCATGTTGTCTTACTAGTTACCTCTACGTAATCCATTCTCATTGTCAAGCCTACTATCAGAATCCTCTCCAGAATATAACTTGCCCTATCGAATCACAACCAATTACCTTTCTAAACCTTCTTTGGATATACCCAAGGAAGAGGAGCTGCCCTATCGAATCACAACCAGTTACCTTTCTAAACCTTCTTTGGATATACCCAAGGAAGAGGAGCATTATGCACATCAGATTCTTGCAACAAACCCAGGGTATATTGCCTTAGCTGAAACCTAATTATGTAAATTTCTACAAACCGAAATGGGGGAAAAGAGTATCTTTCTTCGCACCAGTTTATTGGGAAACTAGGCAACATTCTCCCCAATATAGAACAGACTTACCTCAACCCAAAGCCTGAGTTTTTTTCTTTTTCCCTTTTTTTTCTTATTTCTTATTTCTTTTTCTTTTTTTCTTTTTTTTTTTGGTCTTTTTGATAGATCAATGCATAGAGGCTTATGAATGTAAGTACATACATTTGAAGTTTATTCTTGCATGTTAGAGAAGACATCCATGAAGAAGCCCCACAATGTCATACCAGGACATTTCAACAGGCTGGTTTCAATGTCATTCCATGCTGTCCTTTGACGTCTTAAGTTTTGTCATATGTCCTACTCCAACAGTGGTGGGTTACTTTACTTTCTCTAAGCTGTGCCTAAAACTGTTTCTTTTTTCTTTTTTTGTTGTAAGAAATCAAGATTATTCGATGTAAGGTGGAATGAATAAATGATTGTGGTGCTAAACAGATCCCAGTAATATCTATTTAGATGTTGGTGATGGCTTGATGTCTAAATTTTGAAAGCTATGTCACCAGCTATTAAAATTTAAATCAAACTCAGATTTCATTTACAATTCACCTTTTTACCAAGTCCCAAGTTGCAATCTCGTTGTTGGCATGTAAATCTCTGTGATCTGAACTACATAGGAAAATGAGGTTGCAGAAAGGATCGACCAGCATAATTCTAACCATCTCAAATTTTGAAGCATATACACTACAACGAGGAAAACAATGCCTACAAACCTGGCCCTTCTATTCGACCAATGAACTGGTTGGACTGCCAGCAAAAATGCCCATCCTCCACATTGTCACTGAAGGGTGCCTTGCGCTTTCTGATGTTTGCCTCCAAATTCTGAACATCACCCTCTGAGGCCCACTTATCCGGACAGGACTCAGAGGGATCCCTATTGCTTGTACTGGGAAAAAAACAGAATTCCTTGTTTCTATGTTGAGAAAAAACACTAAACTTGTCTCTTTCTTGAGAACTGCTCGAGCCAACGATTTCATTTTCTTGAGCTTGATTTCTTTCGGTGCTTATACAAGGGTCTGAGCATGGACCCAACCTTAAGGATAAATCACATTGCGTGCCAGTTGGCTTCTCATGGATATTCCTGAAATCTGCTTTTGTGATTTTCATGGAACCAACTTCAGCACTGGAACATGAGAAAACTGTCTGCAAGACGCCGATATCCCTATGCGCAGCTACTGATGTACCAATAGGTTTACCCACAAGTATAGTGTTGGAGTTCATCCTTGTCGAAACTTCGGAGACCATATCAGATGCTTCTATTTGATATTGATCTCCATAAAACAAGGGATAAACTGAACCAAAGTTCTGATGCATGTCGGCTTCCTTGGTAATCAACTGATCACTGCCAGGAGGGATATTCTCATACAAGATAGGGCAACTGTGAGGAGGAGCAGCATTACTACTCTCAGCCAGACGATGACTAGACTCTGAAACAGGAAGATTTGGATTCACAATTGTGGTGGCTCTTGCAGCAAAGTTCAATGGATTGATCGAGTGAATTGGCATTAGCCGAGGGCCTTGCTCATCATGAGTTCTATCTACAGCTCTAGGAGCTACAGATGCCGGTTCTTGCGTTCTTGGGCTGAGGTAGCTCCTGGGATTGTTGTGTCGTTGGCTTCTCGAAGCTCTCTCCACTTTGCATCCCAAATTAAGGGCAGCTAAACAATATTTCAACAAAGTATACATGATTTAGCACCTCAAGTACTATTGTTACAAACTATACCTAATTTCAATTTTTGAGTTACACAATTTAAGCTTAGACCAATGCATGCTTTAAAAACTTGGCATGCATAATTTACAATCTCAAATGCAATTGTTACAAGTTATTTAAAGTCTTAGACTCTGACATTGTCAACAAAAAAGAAGTCTTGACTCTGAGATGCTATGCTGCCAAAATGAGAACCCAGAAACATAATTTCAAAGTTGGATCCAAGAAACATGAGATTGCATAAAGAAATCAGTACCTTCAATACAAGGAGGCAAAAGATCTCCAGTTTCAGTGCTCTCATCTCTCCTTATAATGGTATTAACGGCATCGTTTACTCTGTCCCATAAAGTGTCTTGGCTCACATACTCGGCCTGGACAGCAAAAACCATGTAATGATGAGTTTAAAATCACAATACAACATAATAAAGATCCAAGAATCTATAGACCAAAAGAAAAACAAAAGTTTAATCATACCTCAGAGTTGGCTTTGGAGTACATGATTTCCTCAGCCCTGTAAACCACAAGAAGAAGCTTATCTTGCCACTCCCTATTCCCTTTAGTTGCAGCACTGTGAGTGTCATAGGCCATCCTAATCAAAGCAAAAACTTTACAATCACAAAATGCATAAAAAGATTCAATCTTTATTCAAAATAAGCAAAAATAATCAAGACCCAGAACCTTAAAATTTGTCCAATCATGGAACCTCTAATGGGTTTGTGTCTATCACTATGCCATGCTCTTCTCACACACTCATAAGGCCTTGGCCCTGGCCTTGGCATCTTCCCCTTGCTAAATACACACACACACTCACTCACTCTAAAACACGCACAAAACTAATACCACTGTAGTAAAAACAAACCAAGTGAAAGAAAAGAGGGAGGGAGGGAGGGAGGGAGGGTGAGATATTTGAGGGTTTTAAATAGAGGGAGGGGAGAGGACACTACATGGGTCAAGGTCACTTCAATTCTTTCAAATCCATTCTTCCAGTTTGCAATGGGGGGCTCTCTTTTTTGTTGGCTGGGGAGTAGCACAAAAGACTAGAGAGAGAGAGAGAGAGGGAAAAAAAAAGGAAAAAGAGTTGCTTTCCTATGGTTTCCCTGCCCCAGCCCCACTAATTTTAGAGAGGTTACCAGTTTTTCCTCCTCTTTTTTTTAGTACTTAAGGTAATGTCTTCTTTTTTACAGTGAAAGGTTTTTGGGATTTTGGGTTTCATGCTCATTTCTTGGGGAGAAGAAAAGGGGAGGAGTGGCTTTGATGTGGGTGGGTGTCAACAAAAAAAAAAAGATGGCATCGTCCACTAAAATTTATCTCCCTAGCTTGGGTTCCATGTATTCCTTTGGATTGCCTAAAGCATGGGCACAAACAAAAATGACATCTTATCCTACACCATCCCCTAGAAATCAAATCCCATGTAATCATGACTGTAAACTATTGTCATGCTGTAAGAATTTAGTTCTTTTCTTTTGATTATGGCTCCTTTTCCAGAATTTTAAGTTGACCTTCTTGGCTCCTTTCCAAAAAAAAAATATACCCGTCTACATTTTGTAAATAGAGGCATCCTCCCTCTACTCTGTTTTTCACATAATCTAGGTTGGAGTTGTGTCCATGGTTACTAGGTTTTGTTTCGTGGTTAAAACTGTTTTTAGATTGATTAAAACTTCAAAAAATTATTTGATTTTTATTGCATAAGTATGTTTTTATATGGTAAAAACTTGGGTTTAAAGAAAATACTATAATTCATGCTTTTTAAAACTTTATTCTTTTAAACTATAACGGTAAAAGCTACTACAATATTAAATATATATTTATAGTATTTAATTTTTTTAATGTAATTTGATTATTTTAAATTTGTTTTATTAAAAAAAAGCACTGGAATAATTGCAAAAACAACTTCGGCTAACTTCAGTTAATTTTTTTTTAAAAAAAAAATGACTAAAATCCTTGCACACCATTGAATAGGGTTAATCACAAGGATTATCATGCAATGCAACTTGGTGTTACAGTAATTGTTTACTATTTTGAACACGAGAATTATCTTAATTGATTAGATTTTGAATTTGCTCTTTAATAATCATGAATTTAAATTTTTTTAGGGCTACTGGAGGTTTACATAGTCGTTAATTTTAGAACTCGTGGGATTCGTCGAGATGCGCGCAAGATAGCCCGGACATCTATATTAATAAAAAAAAAATGTCAACTATCTTGGAACAGAACGTTTTTGGGTGGAAAATAAAAAAGGCAGTGGCTGATATGGATGGAAAAGATGAGATGATGAATCCTTTGGTTTAATGGATATAGCCAGTGAAAAGAACATACGAAAAGAAAAGAAGGGAATCTATTCTTCTTTCCCAGACTCTCCGATTTTCAATCAAGAAACTGAGTGTTTCTTCCTTTTCAATCTCTTTTTTCATTTTTTTTATTTCTTTGAAGGGTTTCATAAGCCATGAGCTACAGATGACTTAAAATACTTGTAAATGAGAGATTCCATGGCTGAATGGTTAAAGCCACCTTCTAATACCTCTTTTTTAGTCTCTTTTATTTTGTACATTAACAAAATTCAATTCCATGTAAGGGTTGGCATGGGAGCGCGGTATGAGTAATTGAAACTATGTTTTGACCCGATTATGGTTTTAAAAGTATTAATTTGTTAATTAACTTATACTATAATTTTGCATGATATATCAGAACAGAAGCGCTAGATACCTACATAAAGGTTTGAGAGAGGCTCAGCACTGCCTTCGACATGTCCCTGTAACAATGCATGGGTTCTCCCACTCACAAATGCCATATGCCCACTCTTGAAAATGGCTGGCCACAAGCCAGCATACTCCTGTGGACTCCTTTTTTGGTACTTTAAAGACCATTTAATCGAACCCTCCTCGCAGTAAAATGGTGTTGGCTTCCATGCTCGTAGCTTGTGGAAGATGATCCAGTAAAATGGTGTTGGCTTCCATGCTCGTAGCTTGTGGAAGATGATCCAGTAAAATGGTCTTGGCTTCCATGCATGCTCGTAGCTTGTGGAAAATGATCCGGTAAAATGGTGTTGGCTTCCATGCTCGTGGTTGTGGAAAAAATGGGGCAAGGGTCCTCCAACCACATCAACAACAAAAACAAATTAATGTACAGGCCAATGAACCCATGAGTCCATGGCAATGCATGGGAGACATTTTGTTGGGTTACAGTTTGTAGTATCTGTGAGTGAGAATCTGAAAGAGATAGTGCTGATGCTTCGCCAGTAATTGGTAGGGCACTGCCTGGGTTATTTTTCCTGATGAATTTCTTTGATTAGTACATTAATGCAAGTTTTGTGGTTTGATGACCCGTCTTGCTCCATCATCACCATTATATCATGAGCTTGAAGGCAAATAGATTCCATAAAATGTGAGGAATCAATGGACCAGGCATGTTTGGAGGTGATTTAACGTAAGTGATACTGTATAATGATAGAAAATCTTAAAGCATTTTGTGTGAATTATTTTTCTTAGTTATTACTTGTCAACTTTGATTTAATAACCATGGTTGTTAAACTCGAGCAACCCTCGTTAATTGACTTGAAAAAATCAAAAATCAAAGTTTGACTCGAGCTAAATTGTTAGTTAAATCAGATCAAATATTAACTTAATCAAATAAATTTAAAAGACTTTGACCATGTTTTTGGTAACTTTGACCATGTTTTTGGTAACTTTGTTAACTTAATTAGGTTTAGTTAAACTCGATCCAAACCCCGGCAACATTATTAACAATTCAAAATAAATGAATGAAACCATATTATTTTAATAAAAATAATTAATTAATCCAGACATGCATGGTGATACAAGTTTTTTTCGTGTCAATCTAACAAACTACGGACTAAGCAACTTTTTTACTCTACTTTAAGCAAATCATCCATACCCAAAAGTTATATGTATTCACATCATTTTTTTAGGCAAACTTCATAAAATGTCCTCCAACTATTGAGTTGGTATGAGTTTTATTTTGAAATAAATTCCGATACTGAATTGGACTTGTTTGGAAATGTGGTTCGCGGTTGATTTTTAAGGTGTTTTTCACGTTAAAATATATTAAAATAATATTTTTTTTATTTTTTAAAAATTATTTTTAAAATCAGCACATCAAAACGATCCAAAACTTATAAAATAAATTATTTTTTAACAAAAAAAATTAATTTTTTTAGAAACGTTGATAAACCAGATTTCCAAACACTCTTATTATTAAGTATTTCTCAATTTGAGCTTTTATGATATATAATTTATTAATCAGAGATTTTAATATTCTATAAAACAATGTCGTTTCTTCAAGAAATAAATTACAATTTGGTTGAATATATAAACAAATATAAATACAAATGAAAATACTTGGTTGAAATTTTTTGTAACCTGAAAGATGAAATTGATATAAAATCTTTTGGAGGTAAAATGGAGACTGTCTATATAATTGAGATCATTGTTTTATATTTCCCAAAAAAACATTTTGTAGCCTTATCATATCTGGTTCAACTCCAAAAATAAGGAGAATTTATTTGTAAATATACAATTTTAAATTTTAACCCATCCGAAGACAATTAAACCTATCTGAAAATCCCTTAATTTAAAAAAAAAAAGAAACGAAAAAAGAAACAATTAATGTTGTGGGTACACATTCAATGTCCAATGCTTGATCGACTCTACGATTCATTTTCTAGTCCATTAATATATTTTTATTTTTATTCTACGGCTAACAGTAGCCAACCAAGAAAATGACAAAGGGACAACAATAATGCTTCGCATCCACATCAATTAACTTCACATTTAATCTCGTTTAACTAGTCAAAACTTATATTAATTAAATTTTTTTAAAAAAATATTAATTATATAACTATTTAATTTAAGCGTTGACCCCAAAAATGTCGAATTTAATAATTATAGCTCACATGTAATCCGAGGCTTGACCTGAAGGTCGTCGGGGCTTTTACCTTTGGAGTTCTCCATGCAATATCACATCTTTCCCAATTAATTCATCAGCTTAATGTGTAAAATTGGGAAATCATCTAAAGCTTGACTAAAAGGTTTATTTTTTTTATAGTTTCAGGTTCGAGTCCTGTGATTACTCATATGATGGTTACTGGAGGCTTATATGGTCGTTAACTTCAGAACTCGTGGGATTAATCGAGATACGCACAAACTGGCTCGAACACCACGTTAAACTAAAAAAAATTAGGAGCACAAATTACTTTTTCTTTTTTTATTATTTCTTCAATATTAAAATACAATGAAGAGGACATTTTCACGAGGTCTTCTGCGTACATGGCAGACATAGAAATTATCCATGATTGGGCTTCATTGTTGTTAATCTTTGAACCCTTTTGTTTTCGTACGTTGTTCTTTAATCATGAAAAGATGTCGAGAGGAAAATTCCTCTGAGGTAGGGTCTACATCCTGCAAATAGTCATCAGCACTATCGCGATACATTTGATCAAGAACCAGAACCAATCCCATTGCAAAAGCAACGTTAAACTGGTGATAGATTCTTTTTTTAAAAAAAACATATTTGAGTTTTTTTATTTTAAATTAATTTTTTTATAATTTTAAATTGTTTTAAAATAAAAAATTATTATTTTAATATATTTTAAAATAAAAATACTTTGAAACAATTACACAATGCCAACACACATCCTTACCAAGCATCAGATGAGTTGAGGGGTCCACTTTTCTTGTAACTTGTTTTTAACTCTTGCCGGCATTTTTCTTGTTAAAACGATTATCGGTGTTTCTCTAGACCCCCGACTTGGTGGGGTTTCTCGCGTAATTTGAATTACATTTGGGATTTTAAAGAAAAGTACGTTTTCAAAGAGACAACAACAATTGAGAAGTTTAAGGGATTAAATTATAATTTTTCAAAACTTAAAAACTGAGTTATGATCACATTCAAAACCTGGGGACTAAAGAATAATTTACTCAATTATTGCCCAAAGGTTACTGTTAACACGTGTATATTATAATTGTCAGGCCCGGAGAACTTCCTCGAAAGTCTTCGAGTCAATCCATGAGAAAGTTAGAAAAGAGGAGCTAACCTTCCGATGAAGGGTGAGGAGGCCGTTGCCAGTGGCGTCCATGAGAACAAGCTCATCCTTAGGCTCGGAATCAGGGCCATAAGAATCAAATCTAGAGATGATTTTCCTGTTAGGATCATAAACGATGAAACCATCTCCCGGGAAGAACACAGGTCCTGTGAGCTGTAAGGTTTGTTTCCTCTTTGAAACAGAATTCCCCACCCACAACCACCCCTCCAGTCATCGTTAAACACAGCACAGCAACGACCTATGAGCTCAAGGCTCCTCTTCTCCTTCAATCCTTGAAAGAAATATGAGAAGAAGCTGATTCTACTTTGGTAGAAAGAATTCAAGAGCAAAAGGAGGGGGCATTAAATGAAGTGGTGCGGTCTACTTGTGGGTGGTTTGGTGATGTTTAATGGCATAGCAGGTGAGATTAGAGGCAGGAAGGTAAACCATACTGTCAATTATTCTATGGTTTTAGCTATCTGATATGACTTTACAGTTTACATTTAATTAAGCAAGATGTGCATGGCTGTTTCTGTTTGAGATTAATGACACGTAAATACCAGCTGTGAAGGGCTAGTCGATGGTGCAGGCAGCCTTGATAATGTTTCCTTGTCACTCCTTCTCCTTAACAGTCACCGCAGTTAGCTTTCTTCATGGCCTGTAGCTCCTTTCTTTAATATCAACGCCGTTCACTCCTTCACCTCCACAATCACCACCAGTGATTAAAACCAGCTACTTAAACTGACCCATAACAGTCTCTACTCATTCTTCCTCCACTGTTAACAGTCCCAACATCAACAAACACGACGGCATCTAAAAAGGAAGAAACAAAATCGGCCCAACCGTGGTGAAGGAGTGACAAGGAGAAGGAGAGCAGCCTGATCCAGCCCTTCACAACAATATAATATTTCCGTAATAGTAGTGTCCGCTATAATTGCTTTTTTATTTTATTTTATTTTTGTTTTTAACTTTCATAGTACTCACATTCATTAAACGTATTGCCTTAATTGCATTCTATTTTTTTGATGCATTCCCTTATTTAATTAGCCTTTGCAAGGACTACAAGACGTCCACAAATTGAATTTTTTGTTTAGATCGGAGTGTTAATTACTGCTTGTGATGGTTAATACTCCGTTCGTCTCTTTCCCTATTACTGTGACAAACCACGATTAATTAATTATAAAGAAATTATATGTTAATTTTATTTTTTTTACTAACTATTGCATCAACTAGAAACGAGTAGATTTGCCATGGATCTTAATCGACCTCCGTTGAGTTTTACAGGTAGAAAAACACGATTAAAAACTAATAATTCTCGTCACTTGTTTCGATCAATTGTGTGTGAATAGTATTTAGTGATCCAACTTCTTCTTTTTTTTTACCCCATCAAGTTAAATAGAGTTAAATAGAGAATAGTTTTATTGATTTAAGGTGTTAAATATTGTTTTTAAAGTATTTTTATTTTAAAATTTATTAAAATAATTTTTATATTTTTTAAAATTTATTTTTGTATCGACATATTAAAATAATTTAAAAATATATATATAAAATTAATTAAAAATACAATTAAATCACAATATCACATGATATATAACTGTAATACATTACTAAACAGAAGAGATTCAAGTTTTGAATTGTGAGTAGTTTACTTCTTCTTCTTTTTCTGAAGTGAACCTTTTGTTCTAATTAGTTCTTATCAAATTAACTCACTTTTAACTAGATTTTCTTGGTTTGGCCAGAACAATAGTTTCAATCAATCTAATTACGAACCGACATAAATTAGGTCATAACTATATTATTGGCCCATGCTATATTATAAGTTGGATTAATTTTTTTAATATAAAAAAAATATTCAGATGATGTCCATGTTTTTTTTCTAAATCAAAAATTTTTTAAATAATGTAAGGGTGACTTGATGTAGCCCGATTGAATATACGGGTCCAAAAGTAATTTATGCAACTCGTAAAACACATAGTTTGACGAAAAAAATAAAGATAACATCTTTTTAAAATATTAAAATAACAACATATTGGATTGATTTTATTCATTCTGTGTTAACATGTCAAATCTGCGATCCAAGTTATGAGACTATGATAACCCCATATAAAATAAACCAAATAAATTATAAAACTTAATCCTCAATCACACAAATATTAAAGGATGAAATTGAAAAAAAAATCAATTTAAAAATATTTTAAAAAGCGACTTGGGTCACAAGATCGAGATAACCTTATATAAAGCAAATCGATTAAAAAAGAAATCAATTAAAAAACTAATATAAAAAATGATCTGAGTCAATCCACCAAACTTATGACCTGGGTCATTAGGCCGAAATAATCTCATAGAAAGAAAAAAAAAATGACATGATTTAACCCAGGTTAACCTTCAAAATCCACGACTATGGTTATATAAGATTGAGATAACCTCGTAGAGAGTAAATTAAAACAAATTATAAAGCTCGATTCTCAATCACTCTCGTTAGACTTTGTGTTGAATGATGAAATTTATAAAAATTTTAATTAAGAAAATGATACAAAAAATGAGTCAAGTGAATCGGGTTAACCCGTTAAGCACTATTATTAGGTTATAATGCTGAAATAACCTATAATAAAAGGCAAAACAAAACAAATCTCGAAACCTAATTTTTAATCAAACACAATATTAAATCAAACACAATATTAAATGATGAAATTGAGGAAAAAAGTTATGAGATGGGGACAACCCAATAAAAAAAAATCAATGTTGAAAGACTAATGAACCGGGTCATGAGACTGAGATAACTTCTTATAGATAAAATAAAAAAAGACCTGATTTAACCATGGCAAAAATGTTAAAACCAACAACCTTTTTCATGAGATCATGATATCCCTATAAAAAACAAATCAAAACAGATTATGAATTTCAATTCTCAACCGACCTAGTGTTAGATAATGAAATTGAAAAAAAAAATCAATTAAAAATAAGACACAAAAAACAACTCAAGTATACTCGGATTAACCTTTTAAACACTATTCCCGAGTCACGAAACCGAAATAACATAATAGAAAGCAAACAAAATAAATCATGAAATCTAATTCTCAATCAATATAATATTAAATAATAAAATTAAAAAAATATTAATTAAAAAATTAAGTTAATTCATTAAATCATATTAATCTGTTAAATTCTGAAAATTAGATAAAAAAATAAATTTAATATTAAATAATAAATTAAAAAAAAAAAAGAAGAAGAAGAAGAAGCAAAGCTTTGTGACAAGGGGCTACACTAAAGCCCCTTTTAGTTTATAGTTAATTAATAATTTACTGAATTTTTGTATCAATCCGTCGTGTCGGGTTGGATTTGACAACCACGTCTCGATTCCTTTAATGATAATGACACGCGACTTCTTCCTTTACCTTTCTTATGTGTGTTGAATGGTTCTGATTGCTCTAAAAATGATCTAAAGACTTACAAATATTGCTGTATTTTTTAATAGTGGAAGAGGCATTCTATATGGACTTTTTCGGAAACGTGGCTGGCATCATGTTTATTAAAAAAATGATTTTTTTTAAAAAATTTCTTTTAAGAATAAATTAAAAAATATTATTAAATAAAAAATATTTTAAAAGATAATCACTAACGCAGTTCAAAATAAGTAGATTCTAAGATATTTATAATTAGACTAACGTGGATATAGTGGTTAGATTCTAAGATATTTGTAATTAGACTAACGTGGATATAGTGGTTGGACTGAATTCATTCATGTCGGAGCGATTTGTCTGTGAAGATAAAATGCTCGAACAACTTGCTTGATTACATGGAAAGAGGTGGCTGTGACTTTTAGTTACTCTCGATTGCTCTGATAGCAATTTCCTTTACTGGAATTACTGTAGTAATTGTTTTTAAAAATATTTTTATTTAATAATATATTTAAATAATAGTTTTTTAATTATTTTTAATATCAATATATTAAAATAATTTGAAAACATTAAAATATTAATTTAAAATAAAAAATTTATTTTAAAAAGATACTTATAAAATAATAAAATAAACAGGAATGCCGCGATTGATGGAGGAAAAGTTTATAGTTGTTTAGAGCTGATGGGAAAACATTGGCTATAGTGTCCGGAGAGGTTTCTGTAAGAGAACCTAATTGTATACACCCCAAAAGCTAGAAATACGAGCAATCTGGCTGCCATTGATTGTTCCACCGTCATCCTATTTATGTTTTTTTTTTTTAAAAAAAAAAGAAATAATCAAATTTAATATTTTTAATTATTTCCTGAATGATAAAAAAAATCAAGAAATTAAACTCTATTTCCTACCATTTAATTCAAGAAATCAAACTATTCAAAATAATTAGAAAATTATTTTTATCATTTAATTAAAGAAAACAATGAAGTGTTTTGAATAATTTATTTTATTTCTTGTATGTGGCTATCTGTATAAACTCTATCTAAATTAAATATAACTAATATAATCAAATTATTAAATAATATCTTTCTCTTCTCTTGACCGATGCTCTTAAATGATGGACCATGTCATCCTTTTTCCTTATCTAGGTTGTTTTTTTTAGAGCTAGTTTGGGCGGACTAAACATTCTTCGGGTGCTTGGGAGTTTTGAAGAATTTATTAATTTATTTTAAATATATTAAATTGATGTAAATCATCTAAAAACATAACTTAGTTATGATTAACAATAATACTTTTTAAAAATATTAATTTAATATTTTTTCAAACTAAACATATTTAATGCTATTTTTTTTTTAAAAAAACAGCACACATGTTCATGAAGATGATGAAAGATTGCCTATTTATATTATATATTTATGTGACATTTACATGAATTGATATAGTACTACTAATTCAACAATAAATGTTTGGATTTATTGAATCTGTAAAAACAATTTATCGTCGTGATGAACACGTAAATCTGTTTCCGCATTGATATTATATAGTAGCACGATTGGACAATGGACATCAATTAGCATTACTAAATCGAGTCACCCTACAAAAAGTGCTAAGCCATTATTGCACCAAGTTTAGAAACAAGCTCTTTTCAAATGGAACCAGGTCTAACAAGGTGACTCGCCAATCTTGCACCCCACTAGCCCATCAATGGCAATCATCATGGTCTCCTAGGCACGAGGCCGATCAACATGCAACTAGTCTTCTGACTATAGTTATTAACTTCCAGTCTAATCAGATTAAAAAAAAAAAAAAATTTAGATTATTTAGTCGACCTATCAATTTGATTAAAGCCTACATGACACTATTTTAATATTTTGTAAAATAAAATGACATTTCTTGAATAATTTCTTTATATATAGTTTATCAACGAGATATAATTAGATCAATGTCAAATCTAGTTTAAAGACCCTAACAAAAACTAAATTATAATTGATTTTGTTTTTTTATGATTTTTAAAAAAATTTAGTTGAAAAAACATTAAATTAATATTTTTTTAAATATTTTTTATACAATAATATTAAAAAAAATAAAAATTATTTTAATATATTTTCAAAATCCAATTAAAAAAACACAAGTTAATGAGAATGGTTGTGGCCAGTTAAAAAAAAAAACAGACTTTTTAAAAGTTTAATTCCCATTCCAAACAAAACTCCCCGTTTCAACGCCATCGTCTCACTAACGCCAGAAGGAAAGTCAGCTCTCCTCTCCTCCCCCCTCCAATGCAAAACTGAACAGGTTCCTCCCCTCCCCTCCCCTCCTTCTCCTTCTCCTTCTCCTTCTCCGGCAAATACAATGTCCCTCTCTAGATCACAACCAAGCACCACCACAACTGATACAATCCTCCCTGGCCCACCTTCCCGCAATAACTTTTCCTCCCTCGATCTTTCATCTTCAAATCTCCTCGCCTTTCCCTCCGGTTCTTCCATTTCCATCGTTGATGCTCTTTCCCTCCAGTTAATCTCCACTTTTCCTCTCCCTCCTCCTCCTTCTTCCACTTCCTCTCCTTCTCTTTCCCCCTTCATCACTTCCGTACGCTTCACGCCTTCTCCTCTCAATCGCAACCTCCTCTCCACCGAACCTTCCTCCTCCCACCTCCTCCTCGCCGCCGCCGACCGCCATGGCCGTATTGCTCTCCTCGATTTCCGCCTCAAGTCCATTGTCCTCTGGCTCGAACCTGATCCCAATCCGAAATCTGGTATCCAAGACCTCTGCTGGATCCTCTCTCGTTCCGATTCATACGCCCTCGCTGCCATTTCTGGTCCTTCTTCTCTTTATCTCTACACCACCACCGGCGCCGCTTCCACTGCCACCGCTTCGAATTGTTGTTTCTTTAAGTACGATGCGTCGCCGGAGTTTTTGTCGTGCATTCGTCGTGATCCGTTTGATTCGCGGCATTTTTGTGTCATCGGACTTAAAGGATTTTTATTGTCGGTGAAAGTGCTCGCAGAGAGTGAGAATGACGTCATTTTAAAGGAATTTAAGATTCCGACGGATTATAGTGATTTGTTGAGGCTAGAGAAAGACGTAACGCCGAGCAGTGGTGGTGTGGGAGGATCCTTGGCGCCGGCATCGGCGGTTTTTCCGTTGTATAGTGTGAAAATGGCGTTTTCACCACAATGGAGGAATATTCTGTTTGTCACGTTTCCTAGGGAGCTTGTGGTTTTTGATTTGAAATACGAGACCGTGCTTTTTAGCGCTGCATTGCCTAGAGGCTGTGGGAAGTTTCTAGATGTTTTGCCGGATCCGAATAATGAATTGCTTTACTGCGCTCATCTTGATGGAAAGCTCAGTATTTGGCGGCGAAAAGAGTAAGTGTTTCTGTTAATTGGAAAGTGAAGTCTGTATTCATCTTGCAGCTCTTTTTTTCGTATGAAAATTATGTCAAGAATTGTTTTGTGAATTAATTGATTCAATGATATTTGTGTGGGTTTATGGTGTTATTGGAGAAATTGTTATGTAGGCTCGGACTAATGATTTTTTCAGTGAACTTCATTCTTACAATTGGTTAGTGTGATTGTTTTAGATAATTTGATTGTTCTGGTATATGAAGAACTAGGTTTATGCAATGAGTACTTGTGTTGTTGGGTGAAATAAGGAATGCGCTTATTGGGGTAACCATTGCAGAGGAGAACAGGTGCATGTAATGTGTGCAATGGAGGAGTTGATGCCGTCAATTGGAACATCGGTCCCTTCTCCTTCAGTTCTAGCTGTTGCCATTTGTCAGTCAGAGTCTACGCTCCAACATGTTGCTAAGATTTGTTCTGATGCACCTGATTCTCCGTCGGCTGAGGTGGATTTTGACAATCCTTTTGATTTCTGTGATGATACTGTTGTTCACTCTACTACACATATGATCTCAATTTCTGATGATGGAAAAGTATGGAACTGGCTGTTAACTGCTGAAGGGACTGGAGACAATCATAAGGATACGGTTGCTGATTCCCGTGAAATTCCACTTATAGGGGACAATGCCAATGCTGTAGTTGTGACTGATGGACTTGGCAAAGAAGCAGGCAAGCAACAAGAGCTTGGGAATGGCAATAAAAACCGCCTCTCATCTACTTTGAGCCAGGATTTGTCGTTTAAGGTAAGTGAATAAACATCTCATCTTGAATGTTATTTTATGTAGTTTTATGCATCCTTCTTGGTGGCTGTTGGCCGTAGACTGTAAAATTAGTAGCTGAATTGAGGAAGATTATGACTTCAAAATACAACCATAGTTCTGCAAGTTTCTGTTCCATGTCAAGAGTTTGTTTATAAGTGCAAGCTATTATGTTACCTCTCTCCTTTTTTTTTTATTGTATTATTAATGACGGATGACAGTCTTGGTGCGTAGATTTAGTGTTCATCCTATGTTAATTCTAGTTTTATCTGTGCATCCTTATGAGCCAAATTATTGATGCAGATCAGTTTAGTTGGACAGCTGCAGCTTCTTTCTTCGACAGTTACTATGCTGGCTGTACCCTCTCCTTCTCTAATAGCTACTTTGGCCCGTTAGTTTCTTCTTGACACTAAATCACTTGAAGTCAATTTTTTGTTCTCGTTATTAACCTAGATTAAGTTGATTATTTACTGTGAAGGTGGGGGGAATTATCCTGCTGTAGCTGTTCCTCTGGTTGCTCTGGGTACTCAATCTGGGACAATTGATGTTGTTGATGTTTCTGCAAATGCTGTTGCAGCTAGTTTTTCAGTTCATAATAGTACGGTTAGGGGGTTACGATGGCTTGGAAATTCTAGACTTGTTTCATTTTCTTACAATCAGGTAAATGACACTGAATCGGAAGTTATTGTATGAATGCATTGTAGTAATCTAAGTTTTACTTGTTTTCATTGACATTTTTTCTTTAAATCTCTCTCTCTCTCTCTCTGTGTTGGGACAGGTGAATGAAAAAAATGGAGGTTACAATAATCGGCTTGTTGTAACCTGTCTTAGAAGCGGTCTTAACAGACCATTTCGAGTTTTACAAAAGCCAGAACGTGCACCCATTAGAGCTCTACGAACTTCTTCATCTGGAAGGTTGCTCTGAAACCTTTTTTTCTTCAATTGTAATTGTGGTGCATTACAGTTTCAACTTCATGTACAACTGCTAGCTATATATTTCGTTGCTGTTCTGAATGTTTCTTCATACTACTCTTTTGCTTCTGTTCTGTCTGTGTACTGATACACACGTCACATTTATATGTTTTTATTGGTAGCTTACACCCGAGCTTTAAATTTCCAGGTATCTTCTTATTTTATTCCGTGATGCACCGGTGGAGGTTTGGGCAATGACAAAAACTCCCATCATGGTTTGTAGGCTGATTGATACCGTCTCCTTTTCCATCATTACTCAAAATATTCACCTTTTAAATATAACGAGTTTTGTGGTTTTAAGGTGATGTAGGAAGTACTTAATCTATTTATCTTGTTTGAGAGGAGGGAGAATGCCAAAACCTGAGATTTCTCTTGGTGCAAATGGTTGTTTTACTTTGGATAATGACATAAAATGAATCTATGTTTTTCCATTTGCATGCTAATTTCTTAAGGTAAATAGATTTAGTTTGTTTAAAAATATATAAGACACTGTTAAATTCAAAATAAGGCTAAAATTCATTTATAATAAAAAACTTAATCTCTTAGCATGTAGTTGTGGACGTCAATCTTATCTCAGTAATTTCACATATCATGTACCTTCATTTTATATATTTTATAACAGCAGCCATTCATTACTTTTTCCTTGACTACATGAATGTCTGAAGTGTAAATATTTTTCTGACTCATAGCGAATGGTAGAATCTTGAGTTATAACCTTCGGTTTGGTGATTTTTAATTATAATTTTATCCATTAGATAATTATTATGCTTTATATCCTCATGTAGCTTAGATCATTAGCTCTTCCATTTACGGTATTGGAATGGACTCTTCCAACAGTTCCTCGGCCAGTTCAAAATGGTCCTTCTAAACAAGTGTTGTGGTCATCGAAAGATCAAACGCCTGTAGCACAAGATGGAGCATCCACTGCAAAGGAACCTGCATCAGAATCCAGTGAGCTCTTTTTGCTTGATTTTCTAAATTATTATGTAGATTGGTTGCTAGTCCAAACCATTTGATCCAGTTTCTTTTCTTGCTTTCTTATGTTCAAAATCTTTTAAACAAGGAAGTAGCTTTTATGTGCAGCAGCAGGAAGCTCAGATGCTTCTCAGGATGACACTGCTGAAAGTTTTGCATTTGCACTAGTAAATGGTGCTCTTGGAGTTTTTGAGGTTCATGGGCGGAGGATCCGGGATTTCAGGTACAAGTATTTGATGCGAGTTGTTGCATTAGGACATTTGGCATTTGTTATGCCTAAACATCCATTGCTTGATTCTCTTGTATTTATATTTTAGCCATGAGCATGGGCTTGCAAGTAGAGGATGTAGGTTGAACATTGATGAACAGCCAATTTATGCCAAAAAGAAGTTGAAAATATGTTCTTTTCTTAGAACCCTACTTCATTGGAAGCATAACTGGCCAACTGGATAATAGCTTTAACTTTTGTATGTTTTGATCAAGTTGGATTTTCTTTTCAATCATTCCCCATCAGCATCTGCCAGTGTTAGCAAAACATGATGGTCTTATAATAAAAGGGAGGCCAGGTATGTAATTTATGATTCGTATTCTGTGGTAGGGATGAAGCAAAACTTTTTCTAGTATTTTTGAGCAAGCCGTGGTTGTAAAAGAGGTAAAAAGCCAAGAATGTAGATACAGTCCTGCTTGAGTTGGATATGATGAAGTGAATCTGAAACTGCTTTAACGTTTTCATTTTGCTCGACAAAATAAGAACTCTCAAGAATCAAAGCCACCATTTGCTCTTAGGAAGGAGATGCCTTTAGCATCCTAAGTTAAATTATGAAGTCCATATAGATTTCACTTCTGGTTGATAATGAACAGGATGTATGATTGAACATGAATTTAATTTTACTTTATGTACTAGGTTTCTGTTAATTGTACTTTTACATTTTAAGTATCAATTTTTCTCCTTTTCTTACCCCAGCCCCCCAAGGAGAAAAGGATATACTGTAAAAGTCAAAAGGAAATACATAGTTTATGAAGCATGTACCATGATAAATTCCATCATAGATTACCACTTTCTGCAGTCATGTTTGCTGTGATTCATCTCATGCTTTTTCCCATTGTAATGTGGTGATTTTCTTTGCCATGTTCAATGCTTCACTCATCTCAAAGGTGAATAGAGCCTACAAAATGGCTTGAATAAGAATAATTGCCTTTTGAATTCCCCTATATAAAAAAGGCACTATATTTGCAATTTTATATCATGGACCATGGAACTTGAATCACAGATGCAATTTTTCCTTTCCTTTCTATCCCTTTCAAAAGCAACACATCTGGTTTGCACAATTACTATCATCTATCACCATCAAATGCTACAGAGGCAGTTCTGTTGTTTGCAGTACATGGTGTCTAGTTGTTTGCCTTATCTCATGAAGTTTTCTTTTCTTGTCTATAGACCGAAATGGCCTTCATCTTCATTTGTGTCTTCTGATGGATTGATTACGGCCATGGCCTACCGCTTGCCTCATGTTGTATGTATCATTATATTCCTAATTATTTCAGTTAATTGGCCATATCAACAACTTAATTGTTCCAAAGTTTCTATTGTGAGAGGCAGTGACTTGACTACTTTTCAGGTCATGGGGGATAGGTCTGGGAACATACGGTGGTGGGATGTAACAACTGGGCATTCTTCATCATTTAACACTCACAGGGAAGGAATCAGGAGAATCAAATTCTCACCTGTTGTTCCTGGAGACCGCAGCCGAGGGCTTATTGCTGTCCTTTTTTATGACAATACCTTTTCTATTTTTGACCTTGTAAGCATGAAATATGGCAACGAATCTTGTTCCTTAAAGCATAGTCTGCATTCATGTTACTGTGATACAGAGTCTACTGTTCTGCTGGCAAATTTTAATGTCCATGCTATTTTTTTATTTGCAGGATTTGCCAGACCCGTTAGCTAATTCCCTTTTACAACCTCTATTTCCTGGAACCCTTGTGTTGGAACTCGATTGGTTGCCTCTGCGAACTAATAGAAATGACCCTCTGGTATTATGTATTGCTGGAGCTGATAGTAGCTTTCGCCTTGTTGAGGTTAACGTGTATGTGCCGCCAAATATATGTTGTCGAACTTTTTTTCTTCACTTGTTATTGTCTTTATATTTGAAAGGGTTAAGTGGTGTCTATAGTAAATAACTTTTTAAAAAACATTCTTGATAGGACTGGTCGGGGATTTAGGTGGTGCTGTAGCATGCGGCAATCTGTTTTCTTTGCACCTATTATCTCTGGAATATAATCAGATTGAATTGAACAACTAAGTAGCGAACATGATTTGATGGAGTCTGATTAAATAGTTTAGAAACTTTTTATCTCTCTTCTGGGCATTGGACATTGGGGATTGTTCGTACATGTCTTTCATGCTTTGTCAATTACATTTTTACTGGCGCTATGTTTTGTGCAAAGTGGCGATTTGGTAGTTGTTTTGCTGTAAATTGTTTGATGATTTCGATCAGTAATTTTCACACTGATGATATTTGTAGTGAATATTCCAATAAAAAATTGTAGTGTGTAATAATGCTTGGTGAATTAGCTTTAATATAATATGTGATTCCTCTTAAAAAAATTTCAATGGATATTTTTCATTGTTTGTGCTTTGATACCAGTGCCTGTGGTCATCTTTTCGTGCAGAAATGACAAAAAACTTGGCCTCCAACCCCGAGCTATTAAAGAAAAATTTCAGCCTATGCCTATATGCTCTCCCATACTGCTTCCCACACCACATGCACTGGTGAGAATTACTCTCTCTCTCTCTCTCTCTCTCTATATATATATATATATATATATATCCACCCATCCATTCATCCTTTAAGAAAGAAAAATCAAGGGGGTGGCTCTCTTTTAAGAAAACAATAAACAAGGAATGGAAATCAAATTGTTGATGGACTAGAAATTCAACTGCCCCTCCCCCACTCCCTCAACAACCCAACAGCCATTTATTCCCCAATCAAAAAAGAGAGAAATCTTTTGAAAATAAATCCCAGGCTATGTTTTGCTAATCATGGAGGTTGTAGCATTTCATGCCCTGCATTTACCGTCTAGGATATGGTGACATCCAAAAAAAGGCTGTGGAAAAAGGCATGTCTGTTTGTCTTCCAAAATTGGTGAATTTTTCGTGGATAAAGGCTGTCATTTATGGTGACCACCAACTACTGTTGTTGTTCCTTGTGCAGGCATTGCGGATGATCTTGCAATTAGGTGTCAAACCCTCTTGGTTTAACACTTGCAGCACAACTATTGACAAGAGGCCTCACTTAATTCCTGGAACTGCTTCATTCAAAGGGGATCTCCGGAATTACATAATTGATCTTCCACCTGTTGGTGACTCTGTGGTGCCAGAAATGCTCCTCAAAGTGTTAGATCCTTACAGGAGAGAAGGTCGGTCATGGGTGGCCTGTCCAACACGTGCAATACATAAAAAATCTACCATATGAGCATTTGTTTTAATTGGTTTAGTACTCACACATTCCTAATGTTTCCATTGCTCAAGGCTGCATACTTGATGATGAAACGGCTAGACTATATGCTATCGTAGTCAAGAAAGGCTGTGCTGCGAGGTTTGCATTTGCAGCTGCAATTTTTGGTGAAACCTCAGAAGCACTATTCTGGTTGCAGTTGCCTCGTGCTCTTAAACATTTGATGGATAAGCTAGTTACGAAGTCAACACAGAAAGCACCTGTCTCAGCATCAACCCCAGAGCTTGATGACGTGACTATGCTGAACAGAATTTCATCAAAGGGGAGGTCGGTAATTGGGACTGAGAAAAAGGATCCATTGGTAAGTCATTTCATGTTTTCACTTTGTAAAATGCTAGATTGCAGATATTATGATGTTTTAATCATTTATAATGTATTTAGCATTTTATAACTTGGACTATCCTGTGGCAGAGTGAAGGTCAACTTAGATCAATGGCTTTCCAGAAAGAAGAACTATGGGAAAGTGCTTGTGAGCGCATTCCTTGGCATGAGAAATTGGAGGGAGAAGAGGCTATTCAGAATCGAGTACATGAGTGAGTTCCTTGCCTTACTGTTGTATGTTGCATGTACTGGTTATCTTTTCTTCCCCGCAGATCATCTATTTATTGATTGAAAGCATGGATCTAGCATATGAGCTGTCTTCCCTTGCACCTGTATTTGGGTTTTAGAGTGATGATTATATGCCATATTCTTGATAAACAGGCTCGTTTCTATTGGAAACTTAGAAGCAGCAGTCAGCTTGTTGCTTTCTACTTCTCCTGAGAGCTCTTATTTCTATGTAAATGCTCTACGTGCAGTCGCTCTCTCGTCTGCTGTGTCAAGGTCTCTTCATGAGCTTGCAGTTAAGGTGAGCATTGATATAGAACAGCTTATGTTTCAATGTTAGCCCACATCCTGTCATTGGAATTGCACTACCTACTTCTATGTGCATTTTGACTTCTTTACTACCGTGTTATCTAGGTTGTTGCAGCCAACATGGTCCAGACAGACAGATCATTGTCTGGCACTCATCTTCTTTGTGCTGTTGGAAGGTATCAAGAGGCTTGTTCACAGGTTAGGTTCTATATCAAACTGTCTGTGTTCCTTCAATGTCTCTGAAATTGATCACCAAAGTAAAATATTTTATCAACATGCATTTTTATATTATGATCTATCACTTGATATCCACGCTGCAAATTTGTCTTTCATTTTGAGTTTTTTCCATAATTGTTGAACAGTTTTAGAAATTGCACAGATTAAGTGGAAATAAATCTCGACAGTAATAAAATATTTATTCCATAATGATCCAATGACAACAGGGACACGGAGAAATGCACACGTCATAAAATTAATAGTATTCATATATCACTGTTGACTTTCCATGACAGTTGGCTGAATTAATGACAAGTTGAAGGAGATTTTGGATTGATCCCATCTGTATTGGTTGCAAATCCAATGATACTTTACATACGTGCATGACTTTTTCTGCACAAAACTGGAGGCAAAAAAAAAAAAAAGCAGACAGGGCATAATGTCATGACCTCTGACGTGGAATTTGTTTTTTCTCCCATGACATGTGGAGAGGACTTTTTGTTCCTTTAGCAGGGTGTTAAATTGAGCAATGATTATTTTTTTCTAGACTGATAGAATACATAAACTTGTGCAGTTGCAAGATGCAGGATGCTGGACGGATGCTGCAACTTTGGCGGCTACACATTTAAGTGGATCTGATTATGCTAGGTTATGATCCTTTTCATCACTAAATTTGAGGATTCTGTTAGCATTTTAAGGTGCATCTTGCAAAATTGCATAGCCTTTTATCAATCAATTTCCAGTCAACGATTTCATTTCTCAATGTGGTTGCTTGTGCATGTGTAAACAATAGCGCATGTGCTGTGTGAAGCATCTCTAATCAATCAAACCCAAATCTCATCTAGAATCCCTTATATTTTGTCTGCATTGCACATCTAGACATTTGCATAGGTATAACTAATTTTGAACTATGCTAATCATACTTGCAAATTGTAACTTCTTAGGGTGTTGTTAAGATGGGCCAACCATGTCCTCCATGCCGAACACAACATCTGGAGGTACTATCATTTTCTGGTTTTGACGTTTGCAATGTTCCCGTCAATTTGCTCATGTTCCCGTCTTGATGTTTGCAATGGGCCAATGCAGGGCTCTTATTCTTTATGTTGCAGCTGGTGCATTGCAAGATGCCCTAGCAGCACTCCGGGAAACACAACAACCTGATACAGCTGCCATGTTCATACTTGCTTGCCATGAAGGCCATGCACAATTTATATCAAATTTAGGAAATTCAGATGACGAATCAGGGTCTTCAATCAAGGATACTCTCGTTGGCTTGCCAGGGTTGAATCCAGAGAATGAAGATGTCATTGCAGTAGGTGAATATTATGGACAATACCAAAGAAAGTTGGTGCATCTGTGCATGGACTCCCAGCCATTTTCTGACTAATTAACTGAGCATACCACCATATTTAGCAACGTTTCTCTCGTTCAAGTGACAGTGATGCCTATTTCATAGGCTGATAATTTCAAGTTAAAGAGACCATGTCCATGTTAAGTCACCATGATTGCAGGTTCAAATCTGAAAATTGAGTTGTATTCCTATTTAGGGTTTGAAAATTAGAATGAACAGAGTGATACACCGGTCTATATAAACACTTTCAGCTGAATAACTCTGGCGATGTTGTCTGTTGTAGAGAAAATCACTGTGATGGTTGATAATGTTGTAGCTCATGTTAAAATTTCCACTGGAACTCACAGTAAAGAATATGATAGGAAGACGTAGTTATATAGTAATTCGTTTGTATTGTTGCGAAAGCATAAGAAATTTGATATGAATTGTGTTATTGATTTTCAAGTCACTTTCTGTGACATTTTTGAGTAAAAATAAACTAGTGCTGATTGTTATTACTGCCTTGATTCCTTTAAGTTTTTTTTAGCAATAAGAAAAGCACGGGTTTTCAATTCAGAGCTGAATTGAGAGATTTGTGCTGGTTTCAATCTCTTGGGTTTTGAGACGCTGTTGTTTACATGTTTTGATCGGGCATCTGGCTCTATTTCTTATCAAAAGAATGAAGAGACTGTTGGCACTTGAGCTTGCTAGAAGATTGGTCAGCTTGAATCACTCTTGAAATTTGTTTAGATGAAACCAGTGAAACAAGCTCCATCACTGCTGGAGACTCTAATGCTGATGATTTATTTTGTTGAAATTCAACAATTCTACTTTCAACGCTTCTAACAGAATCAGTAATGTTAGGCATCGCCGCCTCAATTCACAAGCAGGCAGCTTTATTTGTTACTGTTTGTGATTGGCTCGCCTTTCCCTTGTGGCTGTTCTTCAATGAAAAAGACATTCATTCGAAATCCACTGCAAACCCTACTCGTACAATATCCAAGAGCTGTTTCGGTTCAACCATGGAAGTTTCGCAGATTGGGACTTGATTTTTATGACCTCTATCGTCCCCATGCTATGTTCCAAGGCCAGATTGGAGGGCGGCGTTGGGAGGATAGTCCCACTCAGGGTAGCTTGCATGATCATAAAAAAAAACTACAATATGACTCGTAACATTTCTCGGATTAAGAATTTTGTACAGGACAGTTCGCCATCATTTTCGATGGTGTTGTGTTGTGTTGTTAGAGAGGAACGACATCAAAACGCAAACGACAAAAAGGACAGATGAGTCGATCACAATTGATTGAACGTAAACCAGCCTAGAAACCATGGAAAGGTTACCGGATATTTGCACGAAAAATGCCAAGAAACCAACAGCCACCAGTCATTGAACGCTCTCTGTTAAACAGGTGGGAATATGTCCCAAATAAAGAAAGCAAAACCCTAATAAGCAGGAATGGCCCTGAATTTGTGAAACTTCGATCTGGAATCACCATCTCTTGGATGCACAAGTATGGTGGCATGTTGGCTTTGCAGGAATACCGTAGGTGCAGTTTCTTCCACGGATTACCCTTTGCACCAAATAATTAAATCAGGAGGCCAAAGAACAATGCTTCACCATGTCATAGTGATGAACGTAGATACGTCAGGTTTCTGGCTTCAGAAGTAAGCCAGTTAGGCCTGCTTCCACCTTTCTTTTGATCAACATGCATGCAAAAGCTCATCACAGAAATGGAGGGACAGCTGGCTGCAATTTCCTCGTGTGCTGTTTAGTTCTTCCCTCCACTGGTAGGAAAAGGTCATTCAAGATGAGAACCTGACATCTAATGGAAATTCAAGAAAGGTATAGACTTCTGTATCCCTTCTCAATAAAACAGCACATGTTAACTTGAAAGGTGGATGCAGTAAGGAGATAAAATACCTTGAGCAGTTTTGTTTCTCAATGAAAGAATCTCCTTCGACATCGAGCAGATCCAAGTTCCTCATACTCTGCCTTGGTAACACACATTGCTTCAAAATCAGGACTGGATGCCAAAAGGGATCCACCTCGCCACACACCTAGAATAGGACTGCACAAGCATTACAAAATTTTATCAATTGTGAAGCAGCAGCGTTTCCAAGACAAGCTAATACTTTCAAGGAGGGAAGAGTTTTACTCTTCTTGTGTAGTTATCTTCACTTGATAGTCATCTGGGACAAGAGGTCGAAGCTCCATTTCACTGTAATTTTATCCAATATAAAGTTTAAACATTGCCTCGAGATAAAATAAAAAAATTCAGCGTGTAAGCTAATAGGAGAAGTTCATGAGCTTACAGTCTCTCAGCAAATCTAGGGAACAATGTGCTTCCACCAGTTAATATAATGCTGTCCAAGCACAAGTTTTAAACAGTTATCGCTTGGTATTGGGAAATAAAAACTAAAAAGAAAAACAGTGAAATGCTTGATGCATGAAATCGCAAGACTTCGTGAAAGCACCTTTGGTAGAGTAGAGGATGAAGAAGAGGATGGCAAGAGTTCACAGCTCGAACAATGCACTCTGCTAGTCCAGCCTGATTCATACCTGCAGAAATGGTTAAAATTAGCACCATTTTCAAATTTGCTTCCACAAGAAACAGCCAAACATAAAACACTTTCCTCTTAATTTCATTACACAACATCTATCTACAAGACTAGAATATTTCCTGATACATTCATTTCTCTCTAAGAAAAAATCACGCATTAATTATTGTAAAAGCAAGTCAACACATGTTTCTCAAACCATGTAGCAGCAGAAATAAGTCCAGAGTGCACCTATACCAAACTGAAGGCATAGAAGTGTATTTCACTTCTCTAATAGCAAGGAACAACACAAACCTAAATCTGCTGGGTGGAAAATCATCTCTGGAACCAGGAACCGTTCATTTGTCAAGTCAAACTCCTGTGCAGATGGCAAAATTATCATTTTATTGACTTAGGCCAGGAAACATTACTTTCAAAGGTAACAAGAACTCACATTTTTAGTTAAATCAACTTTCTTTCGGTCCATAATTTCAGTGCGATCCATATCCTTTCTCGTTTCTAAATACGCTCCATCATCCACAGTGAGATACTTCTTTGCTTCATCTGGGTCTTTAACAAAACCTTTTGTGTGGGTCACTCCATCAGGTAGAACATAAGTACACCTAAAAAAATTGTCGTTTCCTCGTCTCCTAATACAGAAAACTTTAAAATTTCAAAAACCAATTCAAAGAATCACCATCCCAACCAACAAAGCTATAAAGTAAAAAAAATCATTTTTTATAGGCCAACAACAATCCCAAAAGCACACACCCACGTCAAAAATGTTGTCCTTTCTACGTCTCCTATTACAAGTTGCTCAAAATCCTAATACCTGAAACCCAAAGAATCATCATTCTACTATAACAAACACTCCAAACTATCAAGATAACAAGATAACAACTTCCACTTTTTGCTAACATTCTAAGCCAATAACAAACCCGAAAATCATCCTTTTCATGTCCTACTATAACAAGTTCCTCAAAATCGTAAAAAACAAAGCCAAAAATCACCATTTCTACTCGCAAACAAGACAAAGCCTAAAACTTTACACTAACAACATAGCAACATTCATTTTTTATTCACATTATCAGCCAACAACAACCATAAAGAACACACCCCCACCTCAAAAAATTGTCAAAGTTCCTCAAAATGTTACTGCCAAAAACCCCCAAAACAATCAGAATTCCTACTGGCTAACAAAATGAAGTCTAACGCTTAACATTATGAAAAACACAACAACATTCCATTATCATCACATTATAAACTAAACAGCAACCAGAAACACAAACAAAAACCCACCTTGCAATCTTCAAATCTCTAGCAACATCAAGAGAAACAAAGCACAACTTCTCCTTGACATCATCCATAATAAAACTTTCATCCATAACACTAACACTCCTGTAAGACACCAATTCCTTCAAAAAATTCGTCAACGCTTTTCCTCCTAAATCAATCCTTTTCACTCCATAATTCAACGTAAAGTTCTGAAACACAGGCGCAGCATGCGTAAAACTAAACCCACAATCCACAACTAAGCTACATTGCGCTTTTGAAACTAACCCATATGGCCTTCTACTCGCCTCATAAAGATGAACCAACTTCGGTGGATCAGAAATGAACAGAGAATTGAACCCAAAATCTTCAAAAACAAGCTCATCCGTTGCACGTTCAATTGAAGGGAGAGAAAACAAGGGTTCTGTTAGTAGTAAAGAAGAGTTTGATGGGTTTATGTGGAGGAGATTGGAGAAGAGGTGGTTCCAGATATCGCGTTGGAGGTCTGGGTTTATTAGGTAGCCTCGGTCTATGGGGCGGCGGACGGCGGCGGAGGTGAGATCTTCTTCGGTGGTGGGAGTGGGGTGGAGGAATTTTTTGGAGGAGAGAGGACGATAGAGGCAGTTTGGGATTATGGTGGAGGGGTCACGTTCCCCGCCGTAGCCGGCTTTGATTAGGCCACCGCCGTTGTCGAGAACGACGACGCTTGACATGTCGTTTGAGGATTAGGGAGGTGGTGGGTTTGTGCGGGACTTGTAGTGGTCGAGCATTTTCTGGGGTTCTAGAGGCTGATCGGCATGGTTTGAGAGTACTTTAAAGTATTCGATGTTAAAAAAAATATTAAATTGATTTTTTTATTATTATTTTGGTATATTTATATTAAAGATAAAAATAAAAATCTGACAATATATTTTTTATTTATTTTTAAAAATATTATGCATTACAGTATCAAACACATATTAGAATTTTGACTTTTGTTCTATTTTAGAGTTTTAATGAATAATAAGACAAGTGAATTGGATCAAATTTTTTCTAACATAAAAAAAAATGTCTAAACAATGATGATACTTTTAAAAAAACAAAAAAAAAATTATATCATTAATTTGAAATAATTCAACAAGCTTAGTTAATTAATAACATAATTATAAAAAAACCAATGATAACAAAAAAAAATGACAATAACTAATAAAAAATAAAGCTTGTCAAGATAATTTTAAATATTCTTAAAAAATTTCAACAATTTTATTTTACAAAAAACAAAATTAAATGAGAACGAGATGATCTTATAAAGAAAAAAATTGAAATTAAAATTGAAACTCAATTACTAGTAAATAAAACGTCGAAGGACGAACAGGAAAATAAATCATTTTTAAAAGAAATAAAAAAAAATTGACTTGAGTCAGCATGCTAAATTTACGGTTCGGTCATGAGATTGAGATAACCTTGTGCAAAAAAAAAGAATTAAGGTCAACTCTCAAGTAAACTAAATGATAAAAGATGAAATTAAAAAAAATCAATTAAAAAAATCTTTAAAAAATCAAGTCAACACAGGTTAATTGGACTAATCCACAACCCATGATATGAGATCTAATAACCCTATAGAAAGGATTGCAGAAAAATCATAAAGTTCAAGGCCCAATAATCTAATATTGATTGATGAAATTGAAAAAAAAAATAGATTAATCTTCAAAACTAATGCCTAGATTATGAGACCAGAATTACCCTGTAGAAGAAAACCCAAAAAAATCATGAAGCAAAATTTTCAATCATCCAAACATAAAGGAATGAAATTGATAAAAAAAAATCAATCAGGAAAAAGATTAAAAAACTAAACAAATAGTAATTAAATGAATGACTATAAGATCTACCATAAAAATCAAATGAAATAAAATGACGAGGAACTAGATTGAAAAATAAAATAAAAAAAGAAAATGATAAAAAGAATAGAAATAAAAAAAAAAGAACTAATTGAGTAAAAAAATGAATTTAGATGTTAAGGGATAAAATTAAAAAAAAAATATTAGAAGGACATTAAAACCAAAACAAATAGCAATCAAATAAATGAAAACCACAATTGATAAAAAAAAAATATATAAATTGACATGATACATTTAATTTTTTTAAGGATTTAAGCAAAATCAGAGGCAAAGAGAGAGAAAAGAGGGAGGGGAAAAAAATTTCATCATAACTCAATTGATGCTCTGTTATGTACACATGTTTGACTATTATGAAGAGGATGTCAGCACTCTTCCAACATCGTTTGGACTCAAGGAGACAATACACGTGTTACCAAATAAGTGTGGGCGTCTCTTACTCGCTAGAGCATGCAATTTGTTTACCAACCATTTTTGTTTTTAAATAACATTTTATATTTATAAAATATCAAATTGCCTCTAGATCAACTTGATAATAACAAGAGAAACATAATAAAAAAACAAAAAAGCCCTCGAATGCAAGTTTAATATATATATATTTGCTTTCAAGGACAATCCAATCATTTTACCATGTTTTAAAAATTAAAAAGTGTAAAAAATCCCTAGACAATAATTTTAAAATTTTTGCTTTTAATAATATTTAAGTTATTTTACCATACTAAAAAATAGAAAAAAACTAAATTGTTTCCGCTTAATATGTTAATGATCAATAAATCATAATGAAAAAACTATATTACTCTTGATAGCTAATTATTTAATTTCATCTGAGAAAGACAAAATAATTATTTTATTATTTTAATCTACAATAACATTTTGCCAGTGAAAAAAACAGTCCTTTTAAATTTGTTTTTAATTGTAATTTATTAATTAGTGGGGTGATTTGTAACATCGAGACAAAAATAGTTAGTGACTAGTCTGCTGTTAGGTACGAGGGTTTATGGTGTTTTCATTTTCATGGCATGATTAATTAAATTTGTAGGGCTCTGAAAAAAAAAATTAAGGGTTTAAGATTTGATTTGTTAAAAAAGGGTTTGAGGATTGGAAGTAAAAAGAGTTATAACTTAGTCATTAAGGTGTATTTAAACTTGTTAAATATCCTTTATTATTATATTAAATAGTTCTTTGATTAGTGTTTTCCATTTGATTTTTTTTTCAAAAATATCCTTTATTATTATATTAAATATTTTCATCTAACCAAAAACAATAAATTATTACACCTAAAAAGCTAAAACAACGTGGCCTTTTACTGTAGTTTGCTATAGCTCAAGAAATAATACACTGTTATCGACATTGTTATATGAACAGTTTTAATTCATTGTGTTGCTGAATTTTTTTTAGATGTTTTTAGAAGAAAATAAATTTAAAAAAATATTTTCATTTAAAAAATAATTTTTTTAAAAAATTAAAAATATTTTAAAAATACTATTATTATAATAACAAACAGACTCCTTGTGAACACCGTTACTTATTTTATCCACTCATTAAAAAAATAGAAAAATCACGTGGAACTGACATTGCGAGTCCAAGCACGTCAGGGCATTAATTTTAGGGCCTGATGCGCAGGGATCCTACTTCTAGCCCCTAGCCTCTTTTTAAACTACACTTTTTTTTAAAAGAATTTTTTTTTAATAAAATTTATTATAAATGAATATTATCCTATTTTACCATAATTTTTTATGATATTATTAACAATTATTCTGTGAGTTATTATATAGAAACCTAGTAAGTAAAATTATAATAAAAAAGTTATGTTCATGAATATTAAATGAGAATTAAATATTTATTTTTTATTATAAATATTTTTTATTTAATTTTTAAGCTAATTACTCTTTTATTTATTTTTCTATTGAGTAAAAATTATGAGTCTTGTTTTTTTTTTTCAATTAAAACTTGATTTTCAAACAACAATAAGTTTTTGTTTATAAAACAATGCTTCTCCTAGAAAATATGTTTTCAAAAAAAAAAAAAACAAGGAAAAGGAAAGGAAGTCTTTATTAAAGAGATACACCTTTTCCTTCTTAAATCAAATGATTAAATTTTTTATGAATATTTATTTTATTATCATTACGTTTGTATTAAAAACATTTTACTAATAAAAAACATGTTTTTGTAAAAAAGAAATACATGAATAAAAAATGAAAATTCATCTAATAAAAAATATATTTTTTCAGAATTTAAATTATTTTTTCATAGATATCTATTTTAATTGTAATAAAAATAACTAAAAGTTAATTTTAGAAATTATCTTGCAGCATCATAATAAAAACAAACTAGTGATTAAATCAAACAAAAAAGATTATTTAAATAGGTAAACAAATGGATTTAGAGGAAAACAAAGAAAAAATAGGTAGTCATGTGATTGTTTTTCAAGGGTTGAAGCGAGTAAAGTATCTGGTAATACTGTGAAGTATTTTTTTAAAGTGTTTTTTAATTAAAAATATTTTTAATTTTTTTTTTTATATCTCATATTGATACATTAAAATAATTCAAAAACACATAAAATCCATCAATTTCATATCTTATTAGGCTGGTTGTTATTTGTGGCAAAACCTCAAAAGTCATGAACTCAAGGCCATTCCATCCTCAATATGCTTTAAATCACACTGCATAATTAAGTTGTGTTTACTTCATTTTCAATATATTACAGTAAATAAATTTTTTTTTTTAAAAAAATCATCTCGCTAGCCGTCACCAAGCATAATAATTAATAGACAATGAGATTGACCAAAGCAGGTTGAAATGGTCATGGCCATGACAGGTTAATTGGACCGGCAACCAGTCCTGAAAGTTGACTCAGTCAGGTCAAACTAATAAGGGTGGTGACGATGATAGATTGAGAGAATCAAAGTGAACTCAATGCTCCTTCCATGCCAGTCAAAGTCGACATGTTCAAACATAAAGTTCAAATTCTCCTAATCAGGAGAGTTTCAACAGTTTGAAACTAGAAAGTGGAAATTTAAGACATGAAGGTTTCTTTAACTCCTAAATTCAGACAAGGTTGCCTTCTACAGGTGCCTCGTCCAAGAACTTTGAACAACAAAGTAAGCCACCGAGAGACATAAAAGACAACACAGATAG
>Ga0307515_10002303_pt1 | contig 41725 bp, 36 predicted proteins | sample 17_EM_MG_FD_194513 | JGI IMG/M metagenome (GOLD analysis project Ga0307515, IMG submission 194513) | Populus trichocarpa ectomycorrhiza microbial communities from riparian zone in the Pacific Northwest, United States - 17_EM | ecosystem: Host-associated > Plants > Roots > Unclassified | place... | reverse complement strand
GATCGCCAAGGTGCTGCAGCAGAGCTCGTCGCGGACGCTCCCGGACGTACTCATGCTGGACAATCCCGACCTGCAGCAGATCGCCGCCACCGGCGCCCTCGCGCCGATCAGCGACTTCGGCCTGAACGCGGACGGCTACATCAAGGGTGTCGTGGACGCGTCGACCTATCAGGGCAAGGTGTACGGCCTGCAGCCCGTCACCAACTCGATCGGCCTGTTCTACAACAAGGACATCCTGGCCAAGGCCGGGATCAAGCCGCCGGCCACCTGGGACGAGCTGAAGACCGCCGCCAAGGCGCTGACCAAGGGCGACCAGTACGGGCTCGCCTTCGCGGCGCCCGCCAACTACGAGGGCACCTGGCAGTTCCTGCCGTTCATGTGGAGCAACGGCGGCGACGAGAAGAACATCGCCACCCCGCAGACCGCGGCGGCCCTGCAGCTCTGGGTCGATCTCGTCAAGGACGGCTCGGCCTCGAAGTCCGTGCTCAACTGGACCCAGGCCGACGTCAACGACCAGTTCAAGGCGGGCAAGGCGGCCATGATGATCAACGGGCCGTGGCAGTTCCCCGTACTGAACGCCGACACCGCCCTGCACTACGACGTCGTGCCCACCCCGGTGCCCACGGCCGGCGCGACGGGCGTGGCTCCGCTGGGCGGCGAGACCTGGACGATCCCGCAGACCGGCGACAAGGACCGGCAGGCGAAGGCGGCCAAGGTCGTCGCGTGCCTGAACTCCGACGCGAACCAGCTGTCGCTCGGCAAACAGCGGCAGACTGTGCCGACCAAGACCGCGCTGCTGGACAAGTTCGTCGCCGAGAACCCGTCCATGAAGGCCTTCGCCACCATCGTGCAGACCGCCCGCGCCCGCACCGGCGAGTTGGGCGCCGACTGGCCGAAGGCCGCCACCAAGATCTACACCGGGGTGCAGACCGCCCTGACCGGTGGCGCCCCGCCCGCGAGCGCACTTCAGCAGGCCCAGAATGGCTGACCTGCAAGTCGCCACCCGACCCGCGCAAGACGAGGACAGATCAAAAGCAAACCGCTCCGCGCGTACGCGAGAACGGGCTTTGCAGTTGTCCTTTCTCGTCCCGGCGGTCGTCTATCTGATCGCGTTCTTCGGATATCCCGTCGTGAAGAACGTCGTGATGGGATTCCAGCACTACACGACGGCCACGTTCTACACGGGCAAGGCGCCGTGGGTGGGGCTGGACAACTACGCGGCGGTCGTCGGCTCGGCCGTGTTCAGCAAAGCGGTGGTCAACACCGTGCTGTTCACGGCCGGGTCGATCGCCGGGCAGTTCGCCATCGGGCTGGGGCTTGCGGTGTTCTTCCGCCGCAAGTTCCCGCTCAGCGGGGTGCTGCGCTCGCTGCTCCTGCTGCCCTGGCTGATCCCGTTGATCGTCTCGGGCACGGTCTGGCGGTGGATCCTCGACCAGGACAACGGCGCGCTGAACCGGTTTCTGGGCGCCGTCCACATCGCCGACCGGCCGGGCTGGCTGACCAGCACCGCGCTGGCCCTGATCGCGGTCATCATCGTGAACATCTGGATCGGCATCCCGTTCAACGCGACCATCCTCTACGGCGGCCTCCAGGACATCCCGGAGGAGCTGTACGAGGCCGCCGAGATGGACGGTGCCACCGGCTGGCGGGCGTTCCGGCACGTCACCTGGCCGCTGCTGCGTCCCGTGGTGGGCGTCGTGCTGGTGCTCGGGGTGGTCTACACGATCAAGGTGCTGGACATCATCCTCGGGCTGACCGGCGGCGGCCCGGCGAACGCCACCCAGACCATCGCGACGCAGTCCTACCAGCTGTCCTTCCAGCAGTTCGACTTCGGGCAGGGCGCCGCGCTGGGCAACATCCTGATCGTCATCTCGCTCGTCTTCGCGATTCTCTATCTGCGAGCCAACCGGAGGGCGGTGGACGAGTGAGAGTCTCGCGCTGGGCGTACACGGCCATCGGGATCTTGATCTTGGCGGTGTTGCTGTTTCCGCTCTACTGGATGCTCAACGTGTCGTTGCAGCCCGGCGGCTCGGCGGTCGACACGTCCTGGCTGCCGCTGCATCCGAGCTTCCACGGCTATTCGACAGCGCTCAGCCAGCAGGGCCGCAACCTGGTCACCAGCCTGGTCGTCGCGCTCGGCAGCGTGGTGTTCAGCCTGCTCGTGGCGACCCCGGCCGCGTACGCGCTGGCGCACTTCCGGGTCCGCGGCGCGAACGTGGTGCTGTTCGGCATCCTGATCAGCCAGATGGTCCCGGGCATCGTGGTGGCGAACGCGCTGTACAGCGCCTACAACGATCTCGGGCTGCTGAACTCGATCCCGGGACTGATCCTGGCGGACTCCACCGCGGGAATCCCGTTCGCGATCCTGATCGTACGGGCGTTCATGGCCAACATTCCCAGTTCGGTCGTGGAGGCGGCCCGGGTGGACGGGGCGGGACCGGTGCGCGCGTTCCGGTCGATCGTGCTGCCGATGAGCCGCAACGCGCTGATCACGGCCGGGCTGTTCACGTTCCTGTTCACCTGGGGCGACTTCCTGTTCGCCCTGACCCTGACCACCACGGAGGACGTCCGGCCGGTGACGCTCGGCCTGTTCCAGTACATCGGCGCTTATGTGAATGACTGGAGTTCCGTGATGGCGACGGCGGTGCTGGCCTCGATACCGGCGGTGGTGCTGCTGCTTGTTGCGCAGAAATACGTCGCCGCGGGGACTACGGGCGGGGCGGTCAAGTAGTTCCATCGGTTCAGAAAGGGAGTTTTTGTGAGTGAGACACCGATTCGGGTGACCGTGTGGGGCGAGAATCGCCACGAGAAGATTCAGGAGCGGGTCGCGAAGATCTATCCCGACGGCATGCATGTCACGATCGCTGCGGGCATCGCCGAGAATCTCGGGGATCGGGCGACCATCCGCACCGCCACCCTCGACGACCCCGAACATGGGCTGACGGAGGAGGTGCTGGCCGAGACGGACGTGCTCACCTGGTGGGGGCACGCCGCGCACGCCGAGGTCGCCGACGAGGTGGTCGAGCGCGTACACCGGCATGTGCTCTCCGGTATGGGCCTGGTCGTGCTGCACTCCGGGCACTGGTCGAAGATCTTCACCAAGCTGATGGGCACCACGTGCACGCTGCGCTGGCGCAACGAGCACGACCGCGAGCTGATCTGGACGGTGAACCCGACCCACCCGATCGCCCGCGGCGTGCCGCACCCGCTGGTGATCGACGAGGACGAGATGTACGGCGAGTACTTCGACATCCCGGCCCCGGACGAACTGATCTTCATCAGCTCGTTCAGCGGCGGCGAAGTGTTCCGTAGCGGCTGCACGTTCCGGCGCGGGCACGGGAAGATCTTCTACTTCAAGCCGGGCGACCAGGACTATCCCATCTATCACCACAAGGACGTGCGCCGGGTGATCGCGAACGGGGTCGAGTGGGCGGTCTCCGATCGTCCGGACCGGGCTTATCCCACACTGCTGCGCTATGACACCGGGGAGTTCTTCCATGGCAAGTCCTACTCGGGACCGATCGAATGACGCCGCTGCGGGTTGTCGTGGTCGGTGCCGGGTCGATGGGGCGCGCGTGGCTCGCCGCCATCGCCGCTGCTCCCGGCGTACAGCTGGCTGGGATCGTCGATCTTGATCTTGCTGCCGCGCGGGCGGCAAGGCCGGATGTCCCGGTCGGCACCGACGTGGTCGAACTGGCGGCGGCGACCGGGGCCGATGCGGTGATCAACGTCACGGTGCCGGCCGCGCATCATGCGGTGACCACCGCGGCGCTCTTCGCGGGGCTGCCGGTGCTCGGCGAGAAGCCGGTCGCGGACACCGTGGCGCAGGCGTTGTCGCTGGCCGCGGCGTCCGAGGTGACCGGGAAGCTGTTCATGGTGTCGCAGTCGCGGCGGTGGAACCCGCAACTCTTCCGGCTGCGCGAGATGGTGTCGCAACTGGGCGCCATCGGAACCGTCACGACGGAGTTCTTCCGGGCGCCACGCTTCGGCGGGTTCCGGGACGAGATGGCCTATCCGCTGCTCGTGGACATGGCAATCCACCCGTTCGACTCGGTGCGGTTTCTGCTCGGCACCGACCCCGTGTCGGTCTTCTGCGAGTCCTACAACCCGTCGTGGAGCTGGTTCGAAGGTGACGCCGCGGCAACCGCGATCTTCGAAATGGCCGACGGTGCCCGGTATGTCTACACGGGTTCGTGGTGCAGTCCCGGACCGGAGACATCCTGGAACGGCTCGTGGCGGGTCAGCGGCGCGAACGGCACCCTCTTCTGGGACGGCGAGAACGAGCCGGTCGGGCCCGTCCAGGCCACCGTCACCTCGGACCTGTCCGGCATCAGCGGCGCGCTGCGCGTCTTCGCCGACGCGCTGCGGACCGGCGAACGGCCGATGGGCGAGGTGCACGAGAACGTCATGAGCCTGGCGATGGTCGAAGCCGCCATCGAGTCCAGCCGGATGGGCATGCCGGTGCGCCTGAACGATGTGCTCGACAACGCCCGCCGCACGGCCCTGCGCGACGAAGGCCGTCCGGATGTCCGGGCCACGCTGGCCGCCTGGCCGCCTGTCCCGGAGGTGGTTTCCAGCGCACGCGCGCGCCAGTGGCCGTAGGGTCCCGCCCGGCGTTGTCACGCGAGTACAACTGATCTGTGAGCGAGAACGTCTGGGACGGTCGAGGGCTGCCGCCTGCCGCGCGGGCGCGGATCGCCAGGGCAGCCGGCGACGGGGTCCGCACCTCGCTGTTGTCCGCCGGCGGCGCGCTGAGCCTGCAGGCCACCGGCTTTGAGATCGTCGGCGAGGTGCTCGGCACGGCGGTCATGCAGATCAGCTGGACCGGCTTCGGCGGCTGCGGTTGGACGTACCTCGGCGGACTCAGCACCGGCCCCAGCACGGTGACCACACGCTGGACCGGCTACGCGCCGTACGTCGACGCGCTCAAGGCCGGCCGCGAGACCGCGATGAACCGGCTGACCCAGGAGGCCACCGCCCTGGGCGCCGACGGCGTGGTGGATGTGCGGCTCACCGACACCCGGATGGAAGGAAACAAGCACGAATTCGTGGCGCTCGGCACGGCCGTCCGCTCGCGGGGCGACCAGCGACCCGCCCGCCCGTTCACCACCGACCTCAGCGGCCAGGACGTGGCGAAGCTGCTCGAGGCGGGCTGGGTGCCGGCCGGCATGGCGTACGGGATCTCGGTCGCGGTCCGGCACGACGACTGGCGTACGCAGTCGCAGATCAGCCCCTTCTCGGGCAACACCGAGGTGGCCGGCTACACCGAACTGGTGAATCACGTCCGGCATGATGCCCGCCGCGAGTTCGCCGGCTTGGCGGCCCGGATCGGCGGCGACTCGGCGCTGCTCACCGACATGTGGCAACACGTCTGGCGGTTGGAAGTCAGCGATCGCCACACCGACCACGTCGCCGAATGCGTGCTCACCGGCAACGTCATCGCCCGCTTCCACAGCACGCCGCACCAGCGCCCGTCCAGCCTCACGTACCTGCCGCTACGGAGTTCACGATGACCGTCGACACCCCGGGCGCCATCGGCGTCCCCGACGATGCGATGCGCCGCCTCGCGCAGATGCGTCCCGGCCAGCCCACCAGCCTGTTCACCTCCGACCTCAGCGTCAACGAGTTCCTGCTCGTGCGCGAGGCCGGCTTCCGCCCGCTCGGCCTGGTGCTCGGCTCGAGCATCTATCACGTCGGCATCCAACTGGGCCGATGGAGCCAGAACCGCGAGCTCGAGCAGCTCTCCCAGGCCATGTATCACGCCCGGGAACTGGCGATGACCCGGATGGAGGCCGAGGCCGCGACGCTCGGCGCGGACGGGATCGTCGGCGTCCGGCTGGAGATCGAGTTCAAGGAGTTCGGCAGCGACCTGGCCGAGTTCATCGCGATCGGCACGGCGGTCAAGGGCGACGAAATCCACGCGCGGACCCCGGACGGCTTCAGCTGGCGCAACAACCAGAACAAGCCGTTCACGTCGGACCTGTCGGGCCAGGACTTCTGGACGTTGATCCAGGCCGGATACGCCCCGCTCGGCATGACGATGGGCACCTGTGTTTATCACATCGCCCACCAGAAGTTCTGGCAGGTCGTCGGCAACGTCGGCCAGAACGTGGAGATCCCGCAGTACACCGAGGCGTTGTACGACGCTCGCGAGCTGGCGATGAGCCGGATGCAGGCGGAGGCCGAGCAACTCGGCGCCGAGGGCATCGTCGGCGTGCAGATGCTGTCGCAGTCGCATCGCTGGGGCGGGCACACAACTGAGTTCTTCGCGATCGGCACGGCGGTCCGTCCGTTGCGGCCCGACCACGTCATCGCGAAACCGCAGCTGGTGCTCCCCTTGACCGACCGATGACCGCCGAACTCGGCCCGATGGGCGACCTGCACCTGATCGCCGCGGCGCTGCGCTCGGACTCCGCCGACGTCGAGTCGTACACCCGGGTCCTGACCCGGGTGCTCGGCGACGCCCTGCCGCCCGGCATGGTCACCGTCGAGCACAAGCGGTCCGTGGCCGACCGGCTGGCCGGCCGTCCCGGCACACCGGTGTCGCTGCTGGTCAGCACCCCGGACGAACAGCTCGAGCTGCGTCAGGAACGGCAGGGCGTGACGGGCGAGATCCGCCACGTGGTGCACGGCGTGACCATCAAGCGCCGCACGGTCGGCATCGACGAATGGCTGGTCGCCTTGGCCGGCGTCCTGGCCGGGCTGGCGCGGAGCTCGGCCGTCGCGCGGGCGGCGCTGGCCGCCCTGCTGGGCGGGTGAGCAGTTGGTCGGCGACGTCATGTCCGCTGCCTGCGCGCCGGGGTGACTAGGCCGGTCTCGTAGGCGACCACGACGAGTTGGGCGCGGTCGCGGGCCTGCAGCTTGGCCAGCAGGCGCCCCACGTGCGTCTTCACCGTGCCGAGGCCGAGGTGCAGCTGGTCGCCTATCTCCACGTTGGACAGCCCGCCCGCGATGAGCACGAGCACCTCCCGTTCCCGCTCGGTCACCCCGTCGAGCTCGCGGGGCAGTCCCGCCGCCGGGGGCGGGCGGCGGGCGAACTCGGCGATCAGCCGGCGCGTCACGGTCGGCGCCAGCAGCCCCTCCCCCGAGGCGATCAGGCGGATCGCGGCCAGCAGGTCGACCGGCGGGGTGTCCTTGAGCAGGAAGCCGCTGGCCCCCGCACGCAGCGCCGCATACACGTACTTGTCCAGGTCGAACATCGTGAGGATGAGCACGCGCGTCTCGGCGGTCTCGGGCGAGCCGCAGATCTGCCGCGTCGCCTCGATCCCGTCGAGCTGCGGCATCCGGACGTCCATCAGCACGACGTCGGGGTGCTCCCGGCGGGCCAGCTCCACGCTCTCGGCCCCGGTCGCGGCCTCGCCGACCACCGTGAGTCCCGGCGCGCTCTGCACCAGCAGGCGGAAGCTGCCCCGCAGCAGTGCCTGGTCATCCGCGACCAGCACACGGACCGGATCGCTCATGTCGTCGGCTCCTCGGACGCAACGTAGGGCATGCGGGCCGACACCGAGAACCCGCCGCCGGTCCGGGGCTCGGCCGTGAGCGAGCCACCGTACGCCGCCACTCGCTCGCGCATCCCGATCAGCCCGTGCCCCGTTGGCTGGTGCCCGTGCGGCTGGCGCCCCGGCGGCCGTTGGCCGGGCCCATCGTCCACGACGTCGATCGCCACCTCGTGCCGGCCCGCCAGGACGGTCACTTGAGCCCTGGCCGGCGCGGCGTGCTTCAGCACGTTCGTGAGCGCCTCCTGCACGATCCGGAAGACCGACAGCCGTAGGCCCTCGGGTAGTCGCTCGACGCCGCGCACGTCCAACTCCACCTGCACGCCGGCCTCCGCGGCGCGATCGGCGAGGTCGGCGAGCCCGGTCGCGTCCGGGGTCAGCTGCGGGCCCACCGGCTCGTCCGAGCGCAGGATTCCGAGCATCTGGCGCAGCTCAGCGAGCGCGTTGCGGCTGGCGGACTCGATGACGCGCAGCGCGTCGCGGGTCTCCTGTGGATGCGAGTCGGCGACGTGGTTGGCGACCGCCGCCTTCACCGCGATCACGCCCATCGAGTGCGCCACGATGTCGTGCAGCTCGCGCGCGATGCGCAGCCGCTCGTCGGTGACGGCCTGGCGGGCATGTTGGGCGGCGGAGCGGGCCGCATACGCGCGACGGTCTCGCACGGCATGGCCCAGCGTCCAGGCCCCGCCGAGCAGCGCCGCGCCGAGCACGACGGAGCCGATCGTGCGGGCCTGCGGCGCGGGCGTCCCGGTCACCGTGGCCAGCAGGAAGCCAGCCGCGCTGAGCACGCCGACCGCGGAGGCGCTGATCCTTTGCCGGTCGCGCCTCGGCGAGGTCAATGCCACGAGATATAACGCGAAGGCGGCCGCGACGAACGAATCGTTCACCACGCCGAGCACCAGCGCGGCCACCGAGGCGGCGAACACGACGCCGAAGACCGGGCGCGGCCACAGCCGGCGGACCGCGAGCGGCACCGACATCCCGACGGCGATCAGGCAGCGCAGCCAGAAGGGTGCCGGCGACCCTAGGGCATCGGCCACCAGCAGCACTGCCAGCACGACCGCGTACAACGCCGCGACCAGGGCGTCGAACGCGATCAGCTCGCCGCGGCCGAGTGGCCGGGCGAACGGGGGGCGCTGCTCTGATTCGTACACGAGAAGAAAGATATTCGCCCTGGGCCCTCCGGTCGTCTGACCGTGGGCCGTCAGACCGTGGCCAGATGTGCCCAGGCCGGGTTTCCGGCACCGTGGTCGGCGTGATCGAAATACAAGACCTGACCAAACGGTACGGCCGCACGGTGGCGCTCGACGCGCTGAGCTGCGCGGTGCGGCCGGGCCGCGTGACCGGCTTTCTCGGCCCCAACGGCGCCGGCAAGTCCACGACGATGCGGGTGCTGCTCGGCCTCGACGCGCCCGACGCGGGGGTGGCGCTGGTCAACGGCGTGCGATACGCCTCGCTGCGGCGGCCGATGTGCGAGGTCGGCGCGCTGCTCGACGCAACCGCTGTGCAGGGCGCCCGGAGCGCGCTGAACCATCTGCGCTGGCTGGCCCGCACCAACAGAATCGGCGCCCGGCGGACGATCGCCGTGCTCGAGCAGGTCGGCCTGGCCGGCGTGGCCCGCAAGCGCATCCACACCTTCTCGCTGGGCATGAAGCAGCGGCTCGGCATCGCGGCCGCGCTCCTGGGCGACCCGCCGGTGGTGATCTTCGACGAGCCGGTCAACGGGCTCGACCCCGACGGCGTGCGCTGGATCCGCGAGCTGATGCGCTCGCTCGCCGCCGAGGGACGCACCGTGCTGCTCTCCAGCCATCTGATGACCGAGATGGCGCTCACCGCCGACCGGCTCATCATCATCGGGCGCGGCCGGTTGATCGCCGACACCTCGGTGCGGGAGCTGGCGGATCGATTTCCGCAAGGCGTGCTCGTGCGCTCGCCGCGCGTCGCGGAGCTGAGCGGCGCGCTGCGGTCGGCCGGGGCCGCCGTGGCCGAGGAATCCGGCGCGCTGTCGGTCCGCGGCCTGGATGTCGCGGCGATCGGTGACCTCGCGGCCGCACGCGGCATCCCGCTGCACGAGGTGACCCCGCGCAGCGCCTCCCTGGAGGACGCATATCTCCAGCTGACCGCGGACACCGTCGAATATGGAGCGGCTCGATGATCGACACCATCGCCGCCGAGTGGCTGAAGCTGCGCTCGGTGCGTTCGACATACATTCTCGCCGGCGTGGTCGTGGCCTGCGCCGGCGCGGCGCTGCTGCTGGCCTGGTACGCCGCGCGGATCTGGGACGGCAGCACCCCCGAGCAGCGCACCCACTTCGCGCTCTCCGACGTCGCCGAGCTGGTGGGGTGGGTGGCCCAGCTGTGCATGGCGCTGCTCGGCGTCCTCGCGGTCACCGGGGAGTACGGCAGCGGCATGATCCGGACGACCCTCGCGGTCGTGCCACGGCGTGCGACGGTGCTCGCGGCCAAGGCGTCGGTCGTCGGGACCGCCGCGTTCCTCGTCGGCGTGGCGATCCCACTCCTCACCTACGCTCTCAGCCGCCTAGTCATCGGCGACCGGCCGATCCGCGGGTCCTCGACGCCGGCCCCGGACGAGATCCGGCTGCTGCTCGCCGCGGGACTGCTGATCGCCGTGTTCGCCCTCATCGGGCTGGGTCTGGGTGTCATCCTGCGCTCGACGGCCGGGGCGATCGTCACTGTCGTCGCGCTGTGGTATCTGCTGCCGATCGTCGCGCTGAACCTGCCGTCGCCGTGGAACGACCGGCTGACCTCGGTGATGCTGATCAACCTGGCCCGTGAGCTGGCGGGCGGCCACTACGAGACCGCGGCGCCGCAGGGCCTGCTGTCTCCGGCCGGAGCGCTGGTCACCATGCTGGTGTACGCGGCGCTGCCGCTCGGCGCCGCTACGCTGCTGATCCGCCGACGCGACGCGTAGGGCCCGGACCGTGGAACGCATATTCGCTACATGGCTGCCGACGGCACTTCTAGACTTCACGTCCATGCCGACCATGCAGGATGCCCTCGCTACGTTGATCGCGTACTGGACCCGTCAGGGCTGCCTGACCGTCCAGCCGATGAACACCGAGGTCGGCGCCGGGACGCTGAACCCGGCCACGTTCCTGCGGGTGCTCGGGCCCGAGCCGTGGCGGACCGTCTACGTCGAGCCGTCCGTGCGGCCCGACGACTCGCGCTACGGCGAGAACCCGAACCGGCTCCAGACGCACACCCAGCTGCAGGTCATCCTCAAGCCCGAGCCGGGCGACGCGCAGGAGCTCTATCTGGGCAGCCTGGCCGCGCTCGGGGTGGACGTGGCCGCGCACGACGTGCGGTTCGTCGAGGACAACTGGGCCGCCCCGGCGATGGGCGCCTGGGGCCTGGGCTGGGAGGTCTGGCTGGACGGCCTCGAGATCACCCAGTTCACGTACTTTCAGCAGGCCGGTGGCCTGAATCTGGAGCCGCCGTCGGTGGAGATCACCTACGGCATCGAGCGGATCATCATGGCGCTGCAGGGCGTGCGCCATTTCAAGCAGATCATCTATTCGCCCGGATTCTCCGCGCCGTCCGAAGGACCAGGCGCCGGTAGCGGCACAGCACCAGGGGTCAGCTACGGCGAAGTCTTCGGCCAGGGCGAGTACGAGATGTCCCGGTACTACCTCGACGACGCCGACATCGCCACGAACCGGCAACTGCTGGAGCTGTACGCGGCCGAAGCGCAGCGGCAGATCGACGCCGGCCTGCCGGTGCCCGCGCACACGTACCTGCTGAAGTGCTCGCACACCTTCAACGTGTTGGACGCCCGCGGCGCGGTGTCGACGGCCGACCGGGCCGCTGAGTTCGCCCGGATGCGCCGGCTGGCCGGTGACGTCGCCAAGCTGTGGGTCGCCAAGCGCGACGAGCTGGGCCATCCGCTCGGCGTCGCGGAATCGCCGGCGCCGGCCTTCGCATCCGCCTTTGCCGGCGGGGGCGGGGCCGAGCGGGACCAGCCGCAGACGCTCGCGTTCGAGATCGGCACCGAGGAGATGCCGCCCGCCGAGGCTCGCGCCGCCCTCGCCCAGCTGCGCCGGCTGTTGACCGAACGGCTGGCCGCCACCCGGCTCGGGCACGGCGAGCCGCACGTCTTCGCGACGCCGCGGCGCCTGATCGCCGTCGTCCCCGAGGTCGCCGCGCGCGAGGACGACCAGGTCCGCACGGTCAAGGGCCCCAAGATCGCTGCCGCGTATGCCGCCGACGGCAGTCCGACCAAGGCGCTCGCCGGTTTCGCCCGCTCGCAGGGCGTTGCGGTCGAGGCGGTGCACCAGGACGGCGTCAATGTCTACGTAGCGAAAAACGAGATCGGTGGCGCCGCGCCGGAGGTCCTGGCCGAGGTCCTGGCGAAGGTCGTCACCAGCCTGCGCTCGGCCAAGAACATGCGCTGGAACGACCCGCAGCTCTCGTTCAGCCGGCCGATCCGCTGGCTGCTCGCCCTCTGGGGTCCCGACGTCGTGCCGGTGACCGTGTCGACGCTGGCCGCCGGCCGGACCACCCGGGCGCTGCGCACCTCGGCCGAGCCCGTCCTGACCATCGCGTCGGCCGAGACGTTCATGGAGACGATCTCGGTCAACGGCATCGTGGCCGATCCCGAGGACCGGCGCGACCTGATCGTCTCGGGAGCGCAGGAACTGGTCTACGGCGAGGGCCGGATCGACCTGGCCGCCGAGGACGCCCTGCTCGACCAGATCACCTACCTGGTCGAGCAGCCGACACCGCTGCTCGGCACGTTCGACGAGGACTACCTGCGGCTGCCCGAGGAGGTCCTGGCCACAGTGATGCGCAAGCACCAGCGCTACCTGCCGGTCCGGTCCGACGAGGGCGCGCTGCTGCCCATGTTCGTGACCGTCGCCAACGGCCCGGTTGACCTGGAGCTGGTCCGGGCCGGCAACGAGGCGGTGCTGCGCGCCCGGTACGAGGACGCCGCGTTCTTCTACCGCGCCGACCGCAAGCAGAGCCTGGCCGCGCTCCGCGATGGCCTGGACCGGCTGACCTACACCGACAAGCTCGGCTCGATGGCCGACCGCGCGGACCGGATCGCCGCCCTGGCGTCCGCGCTGGCCGACGTCGTCTCGCTGGCCGACCGCGCGACCCTGGACCGGGCGGCGCAGCTGGTGAAGTTCGACCTCGGCTCCCGGCTGGTCACCGAGATGACCAGCCTGGCCGGCGTGATGGCCCGCGACTACGCGCTGAACGCGGGCGAGAGCCCGGCCGTGGCGCAGGCGGTGTACGAGACGGAACTCCCCCGGCACGCGGGCGACGACCTGCCGGCGTCGCTGCCGGGCGCGCTGCTCTCGCTGGCGGACCGGCTGGACCTGGTCGCCGGCCTGGCCGCCACGATCGGGCTGCCCACCGGCAGCAGCGACCCGTTCGCGGTACGCCGGGCGGCCCTGGGTCTGCTAGCCGTGCACCGCGCCCACCCGGCGCTCTCCACGATCGGCCTGCGCTCCGCCCTGGCTCTCGCGGCGCAACCGGTCGAGGTGAGCGATCGGGTCCTCGACGACACGGCCGCGTTCCTGACCAGGCGCTTCGAGCAGGCGCTGGCCGAGGAGGGGCAGCCGGTCGACTGGGTCCGCGCTGTCCTCCCGCACGCCGACCGGCCGTCGGTGGCCGACCGCCTGCTCTACGAGCTGTCCACCCTGGTGGGCGACGAGACGTTCCGGGGCGTGGCCGCGGCGATCCAACGGGCGCGGCGCATCGTCCCGGCCGGCACGCCGGCGGCCTATGACGCGGGCGCCCTGGTCGAGCCCGCGGAGGTGGCGTTGCACGAGGCGGTGCGGCAGGTGCGGGCGGAGCTGGACAAGTCGACGAGCGAGCTGACCCATTTCACCGCCGTGACGAGCCGGGTGGTCGCGCCGATCGGCACCTTCTTCGACGAGGTGTTCGTGATGGCTGAGGAGCCCGCCGTGCGAGCAGCCCGGCTCGGCCTGCTGGCCACGGTCCGTGACCTCGGCGCGGACCTGCTCGACTGGCCGCAGCTGCAGCTGTAGCGGCCGGCGCCGGGCCCGGACCGAAAGGCTACGGCGGCCAGCGCCACCCCGCCTTGGCCGCAACCGCGCCAATGGCGGCCAGCGCCACCCCGCTCAGACCAAAACCGCACTTCTTACGACCGACGTCACGGAGCCCAGGCTGAAGCTCCAGCTGTAGCGGCTGGCGTCACGCCGCCGAGCCGGCGTCACGCCGCCGAGGATGAAACTCAGCCTCCGACGACCGGCATCACGCAGCCCAGGCTGAAGCTGCAGCCGACGTCACGGCGCCCGGATCGAGGCTGCGGCGGCCAGTGTCACGCGGCCTGGGGGCGTTCTGGGCGGGTGAGCGTGATCCGCTGCAGGTGGTCGGCGTCGTGGGTGTAGCGGGCGTTCAGCACGAAGTGCGGGAAGAGCCAGGTGTCCGAGGGACCGTAGTCGCCGAGAAAGGGGTCAACGGACTCCCAGGGGCGGCCGAGGGCTGACCACAGGTGGGCGCGGCGCGGGACCGTGCCGCCGCCGCCTGGGATCTCGCCGTCGAAGTCGCCGAAGCCGTCGTCGCCGTGGAAGTGCAGGAAGATCGTGGTTACCGTGCCTCGGGCGTCGGCGGCTAGTTCGACGCCGGAGCCGTGTGCCCGGTATGTGCGGGACAGCGCTGTGCCGCTGGCTGAGGTCAGGCCCCACTCGCGGCAGATCTGCTGGACGCGGGCCTCGAGCACGGTGCGGCCGAGCAGGCCGGTGAGGTCCGGGCGGGTGTCCCGGGCGACGACGTGCGGGACCGACACCTGCCGGCGAGGTGGCCCGGGCTCGTTGGACTCGTCCGAACCGGGACCGGGTTTCGTGCCGTACCGGTCGGTGCGGCCGTCGGCGGTGTCTCGGTTGCGATCGGCGCGGCGCTTTCTCACATCCGATAGTGAATCGGCGACACGGCCGGATGTCGAGTGGGCAGGCGTGCTTAGGCTGCTGGGCGTGGCAATTCTGACGGCGCCGTCGCGGCGGGACGTGGCGATCGCCGCGGCCGCCGTCGCGGCGGTGGCCGCGGGATCGTGGTTGGCCGCGCGGAGTCAGCAGCCGCCGCGGCCGCTGGACTTCTGGGCATATGCGCTGGTCACCGTGGCCGCCGGCGGGCTGGCCTGGCGGCGCACGGCGCCCGCGGTGGTGCTGGCCTGCGGCGTCGCCGCCACGGGTGGCTATCTGCTGCTGGGTTATCCGTACGGGCCGGTGTTGCTCTGTGTCGGCGTGGCGACGTTCGAGCTTGGCCGGCGGCGCCCGCCTCGCGTCTCCGCGATGATCGCCGCGCTGGCCGCGCTGGTGTCGGTGGCGACCGTGTTGCCCCGGCTGGAGGGCGAGCTGACCTTCCTGGCGGTCGGGCTTGCTTTGTGGGCCGGCTGTTGGCTGGCCGTGCCGTGGGCGATCGGGGCGCTTTTCTACGTCCGGGGTCAGGCGGCCGACCGGGAGCGGCGCGACCTGGTGGCCCGCGCGGCCCTGGAGGAGCGGATCCGGGTATCCCGTGCAGTGCACGACGTCGCCGGGCATGGGTTCGCGGTGATCGCCATGCAGGCCGGGGTCGCGTTGGTCGTGCTGGACGAGCAGCCGGACCAGGTCCGGGCCGCGCTCGAGGCGATCCGGGCGACCAGCACCGATGCCCTGGGCGAGCTACGCCAGGTCCTGAACCCGCGCGGGCCCGCTGTCATCGCGGAGCCGTCGCTGCGGTCGCTGGTCGAGCGCGCCAGGACCGCGGGGTTGGACGTCGAGGTGTGCCGCAGCGACGCGGGCGGTCTGCCGCCGACCGCGGAAGCGCTGGTCTATCTGGTGGTCCGCGAGTCGCTGACCAACGTGCTGCGGCACGCGGGCCCGGCGACGGCGCGGGTCGTCGTCGAGCGGCACGGCGCCGAGGTGCGGCTGACGGTGTCCGACAACGGGACCGGACCAACGCCGGCACGCGACCGGACCGGACCCACAACGCCATTCAACGCGACGGAACCACCAACGGCGGATGACAGGACCGAACCAACAACGACACACCACGCGACCGGACCGACGGCAGCACACGACAAAACCGGACCAACGGCAGCACACGACAGGACCGGGCGGACAGCGGCACCCGACGAAACCGGACCGACAACAGCGGACGACAAGGCCGGACTCGCAGCGACACCGGGCGACACAACCGGACTCACGACGCCACACGACACGATCGGACCGACAACAGCGGAGGACAAGACCGGACATGCAGCGGCTGCGGGCGACAGGACCACGCAGACAGGGCCAGCGGCACGCGACGGCACCGGCATCGCAGGAATGCGCAGCGCAGTGACGGCGGCCGGCGGCCAGCTGACCGCCGGGCCGGGACCGGACGGCGGCTTCATCGTGCACGCGCGCTTCCCTCTAGCAGGTGAGCAGTGATCCGCGTCGTGCTGGCCGACGATCAGTCGCTGATCCGGATGGGGCTGCGGGTGCTGCTCGACCGCGAACCGGACGTCGAACTCGTCGGTGAGGCGGCCGACGGCCGGGCCGCGCTCGCGCTGATCCGTGCGACGCGGCCGGACGTGGCGCTGCTGGACATCCGGATGCCCGGCCTGGACGGGCTCGAGACCCTGCGCGCCGTCACCGCGGACCGCGACCTGGACGGGACCCGGGTCGTCATGGTGACGACGTTCGAGACCGACGAATATCTCTTCGCCGCGCTGCAGGCCGGTGCGAGCGGCTTCATCCTCAAGGACGCCGACCCGGACGAGTTGGTCCGTGCGGTGCGCGCCGCGGCCGGTGGCGACGCGCTGTTGTCGCCGTCGGTGACCCGCCGGTTGGTGGACCGGTTCGGCCGCAACGTGGCCGCGGGGATCGCGCCGCCGGGCATGGTCGAGGCGCTCACCGCCCGGGAACGCGAGATCGTCGCCTGGGTCGCCACCGGGCGCTCCAACGACGAGATCGCGGCCGAGCTGTTCCTGAGCCCGGCGACGGTCCGCACCCACGTCGGCCGGGCCATGCTCAAACTGCACGCGCGCGACCGGGCCCAGCTTGTCGTCTTCGCCGTGCGGGCCGGCCTGCTGCCGGACAGCTGACCGGCAGACCAACCGGCCACCCAACGACTCGCTCGGTCGAGTTGATCAGGCGGCGCCAGCAGATCAGGACGGGGACACCTAGGCCGACCTCCCCCGTGGGAACTCGAACGCCGATACGCGCAATAGTGAGCCGAGTCGGGGGCGGCCTCGGCGGACAGCTCACATCGGGCCGCCTGGGTAGACGCGCTTAAGGCTGACGGGCGACGCCGCCACTGTCCTCGTCGCCAACCTCCCCAGATGGGGACCCGAACGCCACCCGCAGCCGACTGGCGGTGAACGCCAGCGGACCCACGAACCCGCATCAGGCCAACTGCACAGACCCGCTCAAAGCTAACGAACGACGGCCCCACTGTCCTCGTCCAAGATCACCGGGCCGAGATTCGGCGCCCGGCCGAAATCGAACATTCCCTCCAGCGAGCCGGCCTTGGCGTCATACGACGAGTCCCCGATCCGGCCCAACCCCCAGTTGTCCTCGATGAAGCGAAGCACCGAAGTCTGATCCGTCACCGTGTGATCGACGTGATTGGTCCGGGCGTACGGGCTCACCACCAGCAACGGCAGCCGCGGCCCGTACCCGCACCGGTCCTGGTAGCCGCCCGCGACCGGGGCCTGACCGCAGACGGCGGCGCGGTCCTGGAGCGGGTCGTGCGAGCCGTTGACCTTGGGCGGGGCCACGTGGTCGTACCAGCCGTCCGAGTCGTCATAAGCGATGATCACCGCGGTTGACGGCCACTGTGGCGAGCGCTGGATCGCGTTGATCGTGCGGACCAGGAACTGCTGCTCGTCCAGCGGGTCGGAGTAGCCGGCGTGACCGTCCTGGTACTGGCCCGCCTTGACGTAGCTGACCGCCGGCAGGTTGCCCGCGGCCAGCGTGTCGTCGAAGTCGCTCAGGTCGTAGTTGTGGTTGGCCCGGTCCGTGCGCCCGATCGCGGCCACCGAGGTCGGTCGTAGGTGCTTCGGGTTGCTCGTCGACTTGTAGTACGCGAACGGGTTGTGGTGCGGGCTGTAGTCGTACGACGCGTTGCCGCCGATGTTGTCGTGCTTGGCCCCGCAGACCGCGTAGCCCTTGGCCTTGCTCGTCGGCTTGAAGCCGCCCTGGAACCAGCCCCAGGTCACGCCCTGCGCGTTCAGCAAGTCGCCGACGTTCTTGCCGGTCAGCACCGCGAGCGCCGACTTGGCGGTGTGGTTGGCGTTGGAGCAGTCGTCGTACGCCGGATCCGGGTCGCTGATCAACGTCCCGACGCCGTGCGAGTCCGGCGAGGCGACGGCGGACGCGTCGGTGACCTTCTTACCCGTCACCGGGTGGACGGCGTGCACGCCGTGCGTCTGGCCCGAGATCAGGTTGACCGCACCCGGCGACGACGGGCCGTAGGTGGTGCCGAACGAATTGTCGTTCAGGGCGTAGTGCTGGGCGTAGTTCCACAGCGCGGTGACCGTGTTGCCGTCGTAGTAGTCCATCACCAGGCCCGGCCGGCCGAACAGGATCGGCTGGCCGGTGCAGGTGTCGTGGCTGGTGTACTCGACGAACTTGTCGGCCCGCCCGCCGGCGTACGCCAGCTGCTCTTTGCCGTAGCTGTGCCCCTGATCGCAGGTGAGCGCCTGCTCGTGGGTCAGCCGGACCGGGTCGTACGCGTTCGGGTTGTCGGTCAGCAGTTTCTTGGTCAGGCCGTTCACCTTCGGCGTGCCCGGCAGCGCCTGGAACTTCGTGCCGTCGGTGTTCGCCGCCTTCGGGTAGGTGCCGAAGTAGTGGTCGAACGAGACGTTCTCGTCGAAGATCACCACGACGTGCTCGATCGGCGTACGCGGCCCGCCCGAACTTGCCGGCGCGGCAGACTGCGTCGCGGGATGCCCGGGCTCCCGCTCCGGCCACGTGGCAACGGTCACTACCACCGCGGCCGCGCCGAGAGCCAGCACAGCGACCCCGGCGGTGATCCAGACGCCCCGCCGCATGATCGCCCCCATCCCGGCCGCCGACCCCGAACCAGGAAAAACAGCCTCAGCCGAGCATCGCACGGCCGAAGTAGTCGGACGACCCCGCAACGCCCGGCAGGATCAGGAAGTAGCCGCCGCCGACCGGCTGGACGTAGTCGACCAGCGCCTCGCCCTCGAGCCGGCGCTGGATCGCGCCGAACTGCCGCTCGAGATCCCGCTGGTAGGCGACGAAGACCAGACCCATGTCGAGGTCGCCGACCGAATCGACGCCCGCGTCGTAGTTGTACGGCCGGCGCCGGATCCGGCTCGCGTCGCTCTGCTCGGTGCGCGGGTTCGCCCGGCGGATGTGGCTGGTCAGCGGGATCGCCGCGCCCACCGGGTCGGCCGCGAAGTCGGGCACGTCCCGCTCGTGGTTGCCGTCCATCGGTGCGCCCGAGTCGCGGCGCCGGCCGATCATCCGTTCCTGCTCGCCGATCGACACCCGGTCCCAGAACTCGACGAGCATCCGGATCACCCGGATGACCTGGTAGGAGCCGCCGGCCGTCCAAGGCTGGTCGGTCGCGGCGGGCAGCCAGACGTAACGCTCCATTTCTCCGCTGGTCTCCAGGTTGGACGTGCCGTCCTTGAAGCCGAGCAGGTTGCGCGGCGTCCCGTCCGGCCGCGGCGGGGACGTGAAGCCGTCGATCCGCCAGCGGATCTGCATGCCGCCGCGGGTGTGCCGGGCGATGTCCCGCAGCGCGTGCAGCACCGTGTCGCGGTTGTCGGCGCACAGCTGCAGGCTCAGGTCGCCGTGCGTGCGGGCCGGGTCGAGGTGGTCGTCCGGGAACGGCGGCATCGCGGTGAGGCCGCCCGGCCGGCGGGCCGCCAGGCCGAACCGGTCGTCGAAGAGCGACGCGCCCACGCCGAAGGTGACGGTGAGCCGGTCGGCCGGGACGGTCGGCCCGAGCACGCCCGAGTCGTTCGGCGCCGCGGCGATGCCCGGGTCGGCCGGGGTGCCACCGGCGGTCAGGAACCGGGCCCGTTCGGTGATCGTCCGCAGCAGGTCGGTGAGCCCGGCGCGCTCCTCGGCCAGCACGTCGAAGGCGAGCAGCGCGGCATGTGGCTGCGCCGGCGTGGCGATGCCGGCCTGCCGGGCGCCGTGGAACGCGACGTCGGCCGCGACCGCCTGCTCGGACCCGGCGACCAGGGCCGCGATGCCCGCGCCACCGCCGGCTCCGACCGCGACTCCGGCTGCCGCGACACCAAGATCTTTGAGCAGAGTACGCCGAGCCGGCCCCCTGGACCTCCGGGAGTCGATGGAAGGGTGAGCGCCGCCCGTGGCCCGCAGCGACTCCGCGCCAGTCCCGCCCGGCGGCGCTGAGCCAGTCCCGCCCGGCGGCGCTGGGCCCGTCACGACGTCCGCCGCACTTCGCCGATCGCGGCGATCGGGGCGAGCCGCTCCAGCAACTCCCCCAGCGTCCCCGCGAGCCGTTCCCGGTCGGCGGGCCGCAGCGCGCCCGGCGCGGTCCACCCCCTCGGGCCGTGCTGGGCGGCGACCAGGGCCGTCACCCGGTCGAGGTCGGTCAGCACGCCCGCCCAGCCCGGATATTTCGGCTTGAGCACCGGGGCGATCGCCGCCAGCACCGCCCGGGTGCCGTCCAGGTTGGCCGAGATCGTCGCCAGCCCGGCCCCGCTGCCCTGGTCGGCGTCCCCGGTCAGCTCGAACCGCAGCGAGTTTTCCAGGATCTCGTGGGCCCGTAGTGGCAGGTCGTTGGGGTCGGTGCGCTCCGCCGCGAAGGCCCGCCGCAGCCCGGCCACCGCCCCGGCGAGCGCGTCGGCGACCGGGGCCAGCGCCGCCGTCGGCTCGCCGTGCCAGAGCCCCCACTCGATCCGGCGCAGCCCGGCGAAGTCGCGGTCGTGCACGCCGCCGGGCAGCGCGTCGGGCAGCCCGGCGATGGCGTCGGCGAAGTCTCCGAACGTGTCGTAGGCCGCGCCGAGCCGCCCATAGGCCAGCTGCGCGTCGAGCCACGCGGCCCGCGCCCGGGCCCGGTCGCCGCTGCGCACCGCCGAGCGCAGCTCGCCGACCCGGGCGGCGAGCGTGGCCAGCCCGGCGGTGACATACGCCCGGTAGGTCGTGACCGGGCCGGCCAGGTCGGTCTCGGAGGTCGCCGGCACGGCGGTGGCGCCGCGCGCCGGCCCGTCCGTGATCGTCACCGCCGGGCCGGTCTCTGGGTCGAAGTCGTCCGCGAAGCAGGTGAAGGCGTAGCTGCCGGGGGCGAGCACCAGCCGGATCGGCCGGACGGTGCCCGGCGCCAGCGACTCGACCTCGGCGTACACCCCGTGGGTCGCCGGGTCGACAAGCTCGACCGTCATGGTCACGGCGCCCACGTTACGGACCTCGACGGTCTGCTCGCCGCCGTGTGGCCGCGCCCAGCCGGTGCCGCAACCCCCACGGGTGACCTCGACGGCCGCGGGCCCCGGCTGCCCGGCACCGCATCCGCCGGCCAGCACGGCCGCGAGACCGGCCGGCAAAGCGCGAACCAGCCGCCGGCGACTAGGCATCGAAGAACCCCCCAAGATTGTCGACCCTCCCGTTCTACTCCCCGGCACCGACAAAATCCCCCGACGGATCTCCGATCGTTCGCGGATCCGAAACGGGGGCTTCGCCTGCCGGACGGCTTGATCGCGTCGACTGCCCCACGGGACGGCCCGGCGAAGGACGCCGGCGCTCAGCCCGTGGAGGAACCGTGGCAGACCGCCGCCAGGTGCTGCGCTTCGGCGCCCTGACCGCCGCCGCACCCGCGCTGATCGCGACGCTGCCGGCGCCGGCCGAGGCCGCCGGGCGCGGCGGCAGCAAGCCCACGCTCGTGGTCGGCCACCGCGGCACGGCCGGCTACCGGCCCGAGCACACGCTCGCCTCGTACGAGCTGGCCGCCCGGATGGGCGCCGACTACATGGAGCCCGATCTGGTCTCCACCAAGGACCACGTGCTCGTCTGCCGGCACGAGCCGGAGATCGGCGGGACTACCGACGTGGCGGCCCGGCCGGAGTTCGCCGATCGCAAGCGGACCGTGCTCCTGGACGGCGTCGCGGTCACCGGCTGGTTCACCCACGATTTCACCCTCGCCGAGCTGAAGACGCTGCGGGCGATCGAGCGCATCCCGGCCGTGCGGCAGCACAACACCCTCTACAACGGGCTGTTCCCGGTGCCGACCTTCCAGGAACTGCTCGACCTGCGGGTCAAGCTCTCCGCCGAGCTGGGCCGCGAGCTCGGCGTCTTCCCGGAGACCAAGCACCCCACGTACTTCCGCAACCTCGGCCTCGAGCTGGAGACGCCGCTGGTGCGTACGCTGCGCCGCAACAACCTCGACCGGCCCGGCGCGAAGGTGTTCATCCAGTCGTTCGAGGCGCACAACCTGGCGGCGCTGCACGACGACTACCGGGTGCGGGTGCCGCTGGTCTTCCTGGCCGGCGCGGCCGGCGGCCCGTTCAACGACCCGAAGACCTACGCGGAGTACCTGAGCCCGGCCGGCCTGGCCGGGCTGTCCCGGTACGCCGGCGGGATCGGCCCGGACAAGAGCCTGGTCATCCCGCGCAAGGCCGACGACACCCTCGGCACGCCGACTGCTCTGGTCGGCGACGCGCACGCGGCCGGTCTCAAGGTCATCCCGTACACGTTCCGGGCCGAGAACCAGTTTCTGCCGGCCGACTACCGGGTCGGCACCGACCCCGACGGCTACGGCCGGGCGATCGACGAGCAGGTCGCGTTCCTGAAGACCGGCCTGGACGGGCTGTTCACCGACCAGAGCGATATCGGCGTCCTGGCCCGCCAGACGGCCTTCGCAACGGTCTGACCGGCGCGGCGAGCCGGGTCATGCCGATGTCCCCTGCTCCCCGCGACGGGGAGCAGGGGACACCAGTGCCTGCTCAGGGGCAGTTGGTCAGCGGCGGCTCGTAGTTGCAGACCGCGTCCACGCCCGGTCCGCCGTCGCCGGTGTCCAGGCCGAAACCGCCGACCAGACTGTCGATGCCGGCACCACCGTTGAGGGTGTCGTTGTTGTCGTTGCCGTTCACGACGTCGTCGTCGTTGCCGCCGTTCACCACGTCCGGCCCGTCGTTGCCGTTCAGCGTGTCGTTGGCGTCCCCGCCGTTGAGGGTGTCGCCGTCGTTGCCACCGTTGATGGTGTCCCGGCCGTTGCCGCCGTTGAGGGTGTCCTCGTCGTCGTTGCCGTCGATCGTGTCGAGGTCGTCGTCGCCGTTGACGACGTCATCGCCGTTGCCGCCGGCCAGCACGTCGTTGCCGTTGCCGCCGTTGAGGGTGTCCGCGCCGTCGTCGCCGTCGATCGTGTCGACGCCGTCCTGGCCGCCGACCACGTCGATGCCCTCCCCGCCGCTGAGCACGTCGTCGCCGTCGTTGCCGTCGACCGCCGGGTCATCGCCGTTGTCGCCGCTCACCGTGTCGTCGCAGCGGCCACCGGAGAGGTCGTCCGCGCCGTTCTGGCCGCGGACCGTGTCGAAGCCGTCGCCGCCGTCGATGACGTCGTCGCCGGGCCCGCCGGTCAGCACGTCGTCGCCGCCGAGACCGGTGATGGTGTCGTTTCCGCCGCCACCGTCGATGGTGTCGTCGTCGGGCGTCCCGACGAACGTCTCGTCCGCCGAGGTCCCGGTGATCGTCACCCCCACCGGTCTGTCGTCACACGGCCCGGCGGCGGCCGCGGGCAGCGCACCGGGCAGCGCCAAGGCCAGCGAGGTAAGTGCCGCTGCCGAGAAACCGGCGAGCACCATGCGTACGTTCATGAAGAACCTCCGTGTTGTCGCTCCGCTGTCCGGCGGAGTGATCGGAGGTTCGCAGCCGACCCTCAGGGTGCGATCAGCGTGGCGTCAGTGTGGCCGCCGCTAGCCGGTCTGGATCCAGCCCAGCGTGCGCTCGACCGCGCGCTGCCAGTTGGCGTACTCGCGGTCGCGGACCGCCGGGTCCATCGCCGGCAGCCACTGACCCGCCCGGTGCCAGTTGCTGCGCAGTCCCGCCAGGTCGGGCCAGTAACCGACGGCCAGGCCCGCGGCGTACGCGGCGCCGAGCGAGACGGTCTCGACCGCCAGCGGGCGCACCACCGGCACGTCCAGCACGTCCGCGATGAACTGCATCAGCAGGTTGTCGGCGGTCATCCCGCCGTCCACTTTGAGCGTGGTCAGGGTCAGGCCGGAGTTCGCGTTCATCGCGTCGACCACCTCGCGGGTCTGCCAGGCGGTCGCCTCGAGCACCGCCCGGGCCAGGTGCCCCTTGGTGATGTACGAGGTCAGCCCCACGATCACGCCGCGCGCCTCGCTGCGCCAGTGCGGGGCGTACAGGCCGGAGAAGGCCGGCACGATGTAGCAGCCGCCGTTGTCCGCGACCGTCCGGGCGAGCGTCTCGATCTCGGGCGCGCTGGCGATCAGGGTGAGCTGGTCGCGGAACCACTGCACCAGCGAGCCGGTGATCGCGATCGAGCCCTCGAGCGCGTACGCGGCCGGCTCGCCCTCGATCTGGTAGGCGACCGTGCTGAGCAGCCCGTGCGTCGAGCGGACCAGTTCGGTGCCGGTGTTGAGCAACAGGAAGCTGCCCGTGCCGTAGGTGCACTTCGCCTCGCCGGGGGTGAAGCAGGTCTGGCCGAACAGGGCGGCCTGCTGGTCGCCGAGCGCGGCCCCGATCCGTACGCCGGGAAACGCCGCCGTGGCCCGGCCGAACGCCGCCACCGAAGGCCGGATCTCCGGCAGCATCGCGCGGGGTATCCCGAAGAACGACAACAGCTCGTCGGCCCAGTCCAGCGTGCGGACGTCCATCAGCATGGTGCGGCTGGCGTTGGTCACGTCCGTGACATGGCTGCCGCCCGCCGGCCCGCCGGTCAGGTTCCAGATCAGCCAGGTCTCCATCGTGCCGAACAGCACCTCGCCGCGCTCCGCCCGCTCCCGCAGGCCCGGCGTGTGGTCGAGCATCCAGCGCGCCCGCGGCCCGGCGAAATAGGTGGCCAGCGGCAGGCCGCACCGGTGCTGCACGGCGTCGGCGCCCGGTTCGCGCTCGAGGGCGCGGACCAACTCGTCGGTACGGGTGTCCTGCCACACGATGGCGTGGCCGACCGGGACGCCGGTGCGGCGGTCCCAGAGCACGGTGGTCTCCCGCTGGTTGGCGATGCCGAGCGCGGCCACCTGCTCCGCGGTGATGCCGGCCCGGCGCAGGGCCAGCGGCGCCAGCCGTTCGACGTTGCGCCAGATCTCCATGGCGTCGTGCTCGACCCAGCCCGGCCGGGGAAAGTGCTGCTTGTGCTCGTACTGGGCGACCGATACCAGTTGGCCGCGCCGGTCGAAGACGATGCACCGGGTGGAAGTGGTGCCCTGGTCGATCGCGACGACATAGCGCTCGGTCATGAATGTTCTCCCTGAATCTCAGCGCCGGGCGGCTCCGAGATCCCGGGAGACCGCGCGGGCGGCGTCCCGGACGTAGCCGACGAGGTGCGGGTGCGGCCGGTACTTTCTGTCGCAGATCCGTTCGACGAGGCCGGAGACGCCGATCGCGCCGACGACCAGGCCGCCGTGTCCGCGGATCGGCGCGGCGATGGCCGCCTCGCCGATGGTCAGCTCCTCGACCTCGGCGGCCCAGCCGAGGTCGCGGACCTGTTCGAGCGCTGTGGCCAGCGCACGCTGCGTGGCCACGGTGCGGCGGGTGAAGGTCTCCAGGGGCGCGGCCGGGCCGGCCGCGCGATAGGCGAGCAGCACCTTGCCCAGCGCCGACGCGTGCAACGGCAGGAGCGCGCCGATGTCCAAGGTCTGGAACGTGTCGTCGGGCCGGAACACGTGGTGCACGACGAGGACCCGTCCGTCCAGGACGGTGCCGATCCGTACCGCCTCTCCGCTGCGGGCGGCCAGCGGGTCCGCCCAGTTGATCGAGTGGGACCGCAGCTCGTTGATGTCGAGATAGCTGCTGCCGAGGTGCAACAGCGCCGCGCCGAGCTGATAGCGGCCCGACACCCGGTCCTGCTCCACGAAGCCGACGTGCTGCAAGGTGCGCAGGATGCCGTGGGTCGTGCCCTTCGCCAGGTCGAGCGAGCTCGCGATCTCGCCCAGCCCCAGCCGGCCGGACCCGCCGGCCAGCGTCCGCAAGATCGCGGCCGCTCGTTCGATGGACTGGACCATTCCCGGCACATTTCGGATGCTATGCCAATCCGTTACCCGTCGGCGGATCCACGTTCGACAATGCCGAACGCCGTTCGTTGACGTCGCCCTCCGGCCGTACATACCGTCCGGACATCGCAGACGGTCACCCTCCGGCAGCCGCGGACAGCGCGCCAGCCGGAGCGATCCGGCCTGACCTCAAGTGGGAGGACACATGGCGGAACGACGGAAATTCGGCGGCCTGGCGGGCGAACTGGCCGCCGAATTCGCGGGGACGATGGTCCTCATCCTGTTCGGTGTCGGCGTCGTCGCGCAGGTCGCGGGCGGCGACATCGGCGACCACGACAGCATCGCCTGGGGCTGGGGCCTGGGCGTGATGCTCGGCATCTACGTCGCCGGGCGGATCAGCGGGGCCCATCTCAACCCGGCGGTCACCATCGCGCTCGCCGTCTTCAAGGGCTTCGAGTGGCGCAAGGTGGCGCCGTACTCGCTGGCCCAGTTCCTCGGCGCCTTCGTCGCCGCGCTGATCGTGCGCTGGAACTACACCGAGGTGCTGCACGCGGCCGATCCCGGCCTGACCATCAAGACCCAGGGGGTGTTCTCCACCCTGCCGGGCAACGGCACGCTGCCGGTCGGCGAGTGGGGCGCGCTGCGCGACCAGATCATCGGTACGGCGATCCTGCTCTTCCTGATCCTGGCGATCACCGACGTCGGCAACTCCTCGCCCGCCGCCAACCTGGCCCCGCTGATCATCGGCCTGCTGATCGTCGGCATCGGGATGGCCTGGGGCACCGACGCCGGCTACGCGATCAACCCGGCCCGCGACTTCGGGCCGCGGCTGGCCAGCTTCGTCACCGGGTACGGCGGGGCCTTCCGCGACCAGACCGGTTACCTGTACTTCTGGATCCCGATCGTCGGCCCGGTGGTCGGCGGGCTGCTCGGCGCCGGCCTCTACCAGGCGCTGATCGCACGCTTCCTGCCCACCGCCGAACCGCAGGAGCCGGGCGAGCTCCCGGCCCCCGAGACCTTGGAGGTAAGCCGTGGCTGACTTCGTCGGCGCCATCGACCAGGGCACCACCAGCACCCGCTTCATGCTCTTCGACCACGCCGGCAACGAGGTGGGCCGGCACCAGCTGGAACACGAGCAGATCCTGCCGCGGGCCGGCTGGGTGGAGCACAACCCGATCGAGATCTGGGAGCGTACGGTCGCCGTGGTCCGCACCGCGCTGCAGGCCCGCGGCCTGGTGGCGGGCGATCTGGCCGCGCTGGGCATCACCAACCAGCGGGAGACCACCGTGGTGTGGGACCGGCACACCGGCCGGCCGTACTACAACGCGATCGTCTGGCAGGACACCCGCACCGACCGGATCGCTTCGGCGCTGGACCGCGACGGGCGCGGCGACGTGATCCGGCGCAAGGCCGGCCTGCCGCCGGCCACCTACTTCTCCGGCGGCAAGATCCAGTGGATCCTGGAGAACGTCGACGGGGTCCGCGCGGCGGCCGAGCGCGGCGACGCGATCTTCGGCAACACCGACAGCTGGCTGCTCTGGCACCTCACCGGCGGCAACCACGTCACGGATGTGACCAACGCCAGCCGGACCATGCTGATGAACCTGGAGACCCTGGACTGGGACGACGAGCTGCTGTCGTTCTTCGGCATCCCCCGCGCGATGCTGCCGGAGATCCGGCCCTCCTCGGACCCGAACACCTACGGCGCGACCCTGGACAGCGGCCCGCTGGCCGGCAATGTCCCGCTCACCGGCGACCTCGGCGACCAGCAGGCCGCCACGGTCGGCCAGGTCTGCTTCGCGCCCGGCGAGGCCAAGAACACCTACGGTACGGGCAACTTCATGCTGCTCAACACGGGCACCGAACTGGTCCGCTCGAACAACGGCCTGCTCACCACGGTCTGCTACAAATTCGGCGACACCCCACCCGTGTACGCCCTCGAGGGCTCGATCGCGGTCACCGGCTCGGCCGTGCAGTGGCTGCGCGACCAGTTGCACATCATCAACGCGGCCGCCGACAGCGAGACCCTCGCGGCGCAGGTGCCGGACAACGGCGGCGTCTACTTCGTCCCGGCGTTCTCCGGGCTGTTCGCGCCGTACTGGCGGTCCGACGCGCGCGGCGCGATCGTCGGGCTGTCCCGGTTCAACACCGACGCGCACATCGCCCGGGCCACCCTCGAATCGATCTGCTACCAGAGCCGCGACGTGGTCGACGCGATGGCCCAGGACTCGGGCGTCACCCTGGACGTGCTCAAGGTGGACGGCGGGATCACCGTCAACTCGCTCTGCATGCAGATCCAGGCGGATGTGCTGGGCGTGGCGGTCAGCCGCCCGGTGGTGGCCGAGACGACCGCGCTCGGGGCCGCGTACGCCGCCGGGCTTGCCGTGGGTTTCTGGAAGTCGACCGACGAACTGCGGGAGAACTGGAACGAGTCGCAGCGCTGGCTGCCGGCCTGGACGGCGGAGCAGCGCGAGGAGGGCTACACCCGATGGAAGAAGGCCGTCCAGCGCACCCTCGACTGGGTGGACGTGGGCTGAGATGGCCCTGTCCCCCGGCGACCGGGAATCGGCGCTGGCCGCACTCGCCGGCGGCGAACTCGATGTCCTCGTGGTCGGCGGCGGGGTGGTCGGGTCGGGCAGCGCGCTCGACGCGGCCACCCGCGGCCTCTCGGTCGGCCTGGTCGAGGCGCGCGACCTGGCCAGCGGCACGTCGAGCCGGTCCAGCAAGCTGATCCACGGCGGCCTGCGCTACCTGGAGATGCTCGACTTCGGCCTGGTCCGCGAGGCGTTGCGGGAGCGCGGCCTGATCCTGTCCCGGCTGGCTCCGCACCTGGCCCGCCCGGTGAAGTTCCTGTATCCACTGCAGCACCGCGGCTGGGAGCGGCTGTACGCCGGTGCCGGGGTGACCCTCTACGACACGATGGCACTCGGCGGCGGGCTGCCCCACCACCGGCACCTGACCCGGCACGGCGCGCTGCGGGCGTGTCCGGCGTTGCGCAAGGACGCGCTGGTCGGCGCGTTGCAGTACTACGACGCGCAGCTCGACGACGCCCGGCACACCATGTTCCTGGCCCGGACCGCTGCCGCGTACGGCGCGCACGTGGCGTCCCGGGCGGAGGTGGTCGGCTTCCTGCGCGAGGGCGAGCGGGTCACCGGCGTCAAGGTCCACGACCTGGAGCACGACCGGACCTTCGACGTACGGGCGCAGCAGGTCATCAACGCCACGGGCGTGTGGACGGACGACACCCAGGCGCTGATCGGCGAGCGCGGCCAGTTCCACGTCCGCGCCTCGAAGGGAATCCACCTGGTGGTGCCGCGCGACCGGATCCAGTCCTCGACGGGGCTGATCCTGCGCACCGCCACGAGCGTGCTGTTCGTGATCCCGTGGGGACGGCACTGGATCATCGGTACGACGGACACCGACTGGGCGCTGGACAAGGCGCACCCGGCCGCGTCGAGCACGGACATCGGCTACCTCCTCGACGAGGTCAACAAGGTGCTGGCCCGGCCGTTGAGCCGGGAAGACGTGCAGGGTGTCTACGCCGGACTGCGCCCGCTGCTGTCCGGGGAGTCCGAGTCGACGTCGAAACTGTCCCGGGAGCACACGGTCGCCAGCCCGGTGCCGGGGCTGGTGGTGGTCGCGGGCGGCAAGTACACGACGTACCGGGTGATGGCCGGCGACGCGGTGGACGCGGCGGTGCACGGGCTGGGCCGGTCGGTGCCGCCGTCGGTCACCGAACGGGTGCCGCTGCTCGGTGCCGAGGGCTACCCGGCGCTGTGGAACCGGCGGCGGCTGCTGGCCGCGGAGTCCGGGCTGCACGTGGCCCGGGTCGAGCACCTGCTCGGCCGGTACGGCTCGCTGATCCACGAGGTGCTGGACCTGGTCGCGGCGGAGCCGGAACTGGGCCGGCCGCTCGACGGCGCGGACGACTACTTGCGTGCGGAGATCGTCTACGCGGCCAGCCACGAGGGGGCGCGGCATCTGGAGGACGTGCTGACCCGGCGTACCCGGATCTCGATCGAGACGTTCGACCGCGGCGTCGCGGCAGCGGGGCCGGCGGCCGGGTTGCTCGCGGGGGTGCTGGGCTGGACGGGCGAGCAGACGGCCCGCGAGGTGGAGCACTACCGGGTCCGGGTGGCGGCGGAACGGGCCTCGCAGGAGCAACCGGACGACGAGACGGCCGACGCCACCCGGCTGGGCGCACCGGACGTGGTCCCGCTGCGCACGGGCTGACGGCGAACGCCCGGCCCGTCTCGCGACGGGCCGGGCGTCCCCGGTACTGCTGCTTCTTGCTGGTTACTGGTTGAGCGAGCAGGTCGCGAGACCGTTGACGTCCAGCACCGGCTTCGCCGCGGTACGGCCGATCGCCGTCGCCATCCGGTTGATGGTGGCGACCCGCTTGTCCTTCAGCGGGCCCAGGATCGCGTTCTGGATGAAGTTCACGCCGCCCTCACCCTGGCTCGTCGCGAGCCGCTTGTTGGCCTCGGCGATCTGGGTGTTCAGCAGCGCCAGGTTCCGGTCGATCTCGGCCTGCGCCGAAGCGGGAACCGCACCCAGCTTGTCGGCCACGGCCGGGCAGTTCACCGTCGGAGCGGCCGCCGTTGCGGCGCCACCGCCGGCCGCGGCCGTCGCGCTCGGCACCGAAGTGGGCTCGGGCGCCGCCACGCCTCCGCCGTTCTGGTTGAGCGAGCACGTCGCAAGAGCATTGACATCCAAGACGGGCTTCGCCGCGGTACGGCCGATCGCGGTCAGCATCCGGTTGATCGTGGCAACCCGCTTGTCCTTCAGCGGGCCCAGGATCGCGTTCTGGATGAAGTTCACGCCACCCTCACCCTGGCTCGTCACCAGGCGCTTGTTCGCCTCCGCGATCTGGGTGTTCAGCAGCGCCAGGTTCCGCTCGATCTCGGCCTGCGCGGAAGCCGGAACCGCACCCAGCTTGCCGGCCACGGCCGGGCAGTTCACCGTCGGAGCGGCCGCCGTGGTGGCCCCGCCGCCGGCCGCCGTGGTCGCACTCGGCACAACAGTGGGCTCGGGCGCCGCCACGCCTCCGCCGTTCTGGTTGAGCGAGCACGTCGCAAGAGCATTGACATCCAAAACCGGCTTCGCCGCGGTACGGCCGATCGCCGTCAGCATCCGGTTGATCGTGGCAACCCGCTTGTCCTTCAGCGGGCCCAGGATCGCGTTCTGGATGAAGTTCACGCCACCCTCACCCTGGCTCGTCACCAGGCGCTTGTTGGCCTCGGCGATCTGGGTGTTCAGCAGCGCCAGATTCCGGGTGATCTCAGCCTGGGCCGAAGCAGGGACCGCCCCCAGCTTGTTGGCCACTACCGGGCAGTTCACAGTCGGGGCTGTGTTCTCGGCCGCCGACGCGACGCCGAGGCCGACACCGACGAGCGCCACCGCCACCGCGGCGACGCCGGCGACCTGCCAGCGGCGCACGTTCGTCCGATTCGTACGCGAGTATTTCATGTGGTGCCTTCCACAGGGGGACGGGAGTGCTACGCCGACCTATACGGGAACGCTCCCACCGCCGGATTAAGGCCCAAGAAAATCTTAAGGTTGGCGATTTCCCGGCCCCGCGCCCGACTCCGCCCGAGCACCGCTCTTGTCCTGGTCACGGGTGATTTGGCCGGGCTCGCGGCGGCCGGCGGCGGGGGTGAGAATCCCGCGCTCCACTGTGGAGGTGCCCGCAGTCGGGCGGCGGGGGCGCCCGAAGACGCCGATTCCACTCGAATCCCAACACGGCCGGTCCAGCGGCAGCGGCAGAGCAAGGCTGACTGGCGGTGTGCTTGGCTGGCGGCCATGGACTTCGCTGTGCCGACCGACGACCGCTGGTTCGAGGACTACCTGCCGGGCGCGAGTTACGAATACGGGCCGGTCGTGATGGCCGAGGACGAGATGCTCTACTTCGCCCGGCGGTTCGACCCGCAGCCGATCCACGTCGATCCGGCGTACGCGGCGACCGGGCCGTTCGGCGGCTTGATCGCGAGCGGCTGGCACACCGCCGGCGTCTTCATGCGGCTGTATGCCGAGCACTATCTGTCCCGGGTGGCCAGCCTCGCCTCGCCCGGGGTGGACGAGTTGCGCTGGCCGGTCCCGGTGCGAGCGGGTGACAGCCTGCGCCTGCGGGTGACCATCGAGGCGGCCCGCGAGTCGAAGTCGAAGCCCGACCGCGGCCTGGTGCACACCCGAGCCGAGCTGCTCAACCAGCGCGACGAGGTGGTCCTGTCCCTACTCGCGGTGAACTTCCTGCGCCGCCGCCCCGCCGGGGCGGGCACTTGATCCCGATCAAGTGCCCGCGCGGTCAGTCCGTGGGCGGGTCGGCCAGCGGCCAGCCTCCCGCCGCGAGGTGCGCCGACACCCGCACCACGTCGTCCGGTGACGCCGACTGCAGGATCGAGTCGCTGATCATCTCCTCGATGTCCTGAGTAGTTATCGGATCAGCGCTCTGTTCCGACTGCGCGGCCAAATCGTGGGCGATCTTGCGGATCTCGTCCTCGGTCAGCTTGCGGCGCAGCAAGCCCAGCAGCGCCACATAGTCCTGCCGGGGCACCCCGGTCGGATACCCCGCGCGCAGCCACTCCACCGCGCGGGTCATGAAGTTCGCCCTGGTTTCGTCACTCATCCGGCACCCCTACTTGTTCACGATCGTCGGGTAGATGTGCTCGAAGCTGAGCGCCTTGCCGAACCCGCCGGCCACGATGAACGTGATGCCCAGGATGACCCCGGCCAGCACGATCGCAAACAGCAGCCAGCCGGCTATCGTGCCGGCCGGGCGCGGGGTCGGGCCGGTCACGCCCGATTCGTGCACTTCGGCGTCACCGCCCGCGCCCCAGGCCAGCGACCGGATGCCCAGCGCGAACAGCATCGGCAGGCCGGCGCCGAGGATCAAGCTGGCGACCAGGACCTTCCAGGCGCCCTCGAGCGCGAATCCCAGATTGTGCATCGCGATGGCCTCTCAGCTCGCCTTGCCGGCCGGAACGGGCGTTTCGTCGACCAGCTCGCCGTCCCACTCGTCGTTGACGTTGTTGTGGTCGACCGGCGTGCGGCGCGAGCGCAGGTACATGAAGCCGGCGAGCGCGAGCAGGATCAGGAAGACCACGATGGCCCCGGCGACGCCGCCGATCAGATGGCCGATCCACCACATCACCGCGCCGACCACCCCGGCCGCCGGGAGCGTGATCAGCCAGGCCGCGACCAGCCGGCCGGCCACCCGCCAGCGCACCTCCGCACCTGGCCGGCCGACGCCCGTGCCCAGGATGGAACCGGTGGCGACGTGCGTGGTGGACAGCGCGAAGCCCAGGTGACTGGACGCGAGGATGACGGCGGCCGAGGCCGATTCGGCGGCCAGACCTTGCGGCGGGGCGATCTCGACAAGACCTTTGCCCAGCGTACGGATGATCCGCCAACCGCCGAGATAGGTGCCGAGCGCGATCGCCAGAGCACATGCGATCTTCACCCAGAGCGGGATGTTCTTGGTGTCCGTCCAGTCCCCGGCCGCGATCAGGGCCAGCGTGATCACGCCCATGGTCTTCTGCGCGTCGTTGGTGCCGTGCGCCAGCGAGACCAGCGAGGCGCTGCCGATCTGCCCCCAGCGGAACCCGTTGTCGGTGAACCGGGCGGCGACGCCGACGGTCACCCGGTAGATCAGCCAGGTGCCCGCCGCGGCGACCACGCCGGCGATGACGGGCGACATGATCGCCGGCAGGATGACCTTGCCGATCACCCCGTCGAGCTTGCTGCCGTCGCCGTTCCAGTTGACCCCGGCCCAGCCCAGCCCAGCGATGGTGGCGCCGATCAGCCCGCCGAACAGCGCGTGCGACGAGCTCGAGGGAAGGCCGAGCAGCCAGGTCAGCAGGTTCCAGACGATGCCGCCGACCAGGCCCGCGAGCACGATCAGCAGCAGCGCCGTCCCGCCGTTCGAAAGCAGCTCGGGTTTGGGGGTGCCGTTGGAGTTCTGGATCTTCACGACGGCATTGGTGACGGTGAGCGCGACCTCGACGGAGAGGAACGCGCCGATCAGGTTGAGAATGCCGGAGAGGAGCACCGCAACTTTGGGGCGCAGGGCGTTGGTGGCGATGGACGTGGCCATCGCGTTCGCGGTGTCGTGGAACCCGTTCGTGAAGTCGAACCCGAGCGCGGTCACCACCACGAGAGCGAGAATCACGGAAGTCTCGGTCACAGGGCGATCGTCACCCCGCGCCCGCCCGGCCCTCCAGAGCTGGGCGGGCGCTGTTTTGATGTTCGGCGCTCGTTGAACGGGACGTTGCCGAGCCGTCGCCCGCCGGTAACCGCGCGCGACCGCATCGGCCCGAAGCGATGCCCGATGACCTACTTGTTCACGATCGTCGGGTAGATGTGCTCGAAGCTGAGCGCCTTGCCGAAGCCGCTGGCCACGATGAACGTGATACCCAGAACGACGCCGAGCAGCACGACGGCGAAACAGGCCCAGCCGAGCACCGTACCGATCGGGCGCGGGGTCGGGCCGGTCACGCCGGACTCGTGCACTTCGGCGTCACCGCCCGCGCCCCAGGCCAGCGACCGGATGCCCAGCGCGAACAGGACCGGCAGGCCGGCGCCGAGGATCAAGCTGGCGAGCAGGACCCGCCACGCCCCGTCGAGGGCGAAACCCAGGTTGTGCATCGGCTCTCCTCAGCTCGCCGTCGGCACGGGAACGCGCGGCTGCTCGTCGTCGCGCGCCACGGGATCCCAGTCGGCGTTGACGTTGTTGTGGTCGACGGGAGCCCGGCGGGACCGCACGTACACCGCGACGGAGGTCGCCACCAGCACCACGAAGATCACGATCGCCCCGGCCGCGCCGCCGATCAGATGGCCGATCCACCACATCACCGCGCCGACCACTCCGGCCGCCGGCAGCGTGATCAGCCAGGTCGCGACCATCCGGCCGGCCACCCGCCAGCGCACCTGCGCGCCCGGCTGGCCGACCCCGGCGCCGAGGATCGAGCCGGTGGCGACATGCGTCGTGGACAGCGCGAAGCCCAGGTGACTCGAGGCCAGGATCACCGCGGCCGAGGCCGACTGGGCCGCCAGACCTTGCCGCGGCGCGATCTCGACAAGACCTTTGCCCAGCGTACGGATGATCCGCCAACCACCGAGATAGGTACCGAGCCCGATCGCCAGAGCACAGGCGACCTTCACCCACAACGGGATGTTCTTCGTATCCGTCCAGTCCCCCGCCGCGATCAGCGCCAGCGTGATCACGCCCATGGTCTTCTGCGCGTCATTGGTACCGTGCGCCAGCGAGACCAGCGAGGCGCTGCCGATCTGCCCCCAACGGAACCCCTGGTCGGTGAACCGGGCCGCGACCGAGAGGGTCACCCGGTAGATCACCCAGGTGCCGACGGCCGCGACCGCGCCCGCGATCACCGGCGAGAGCACGGCGGGCAGCAGCACCTTGCCGACCACGCCGTCGAGCTTGCTGCCGTCGCCGTTCCAGTTGACGCCGGCCCAGCCCAGCCCGGCGATGGTGGCGCCGATCAGCCCGCCGAACAGCGCGTGCGACGAGCTGGACGGAAGGCCGAGCAACCAGGTCAGCAGATTCCAGACGATGCCGCCGATCAGCCCCGCCAGGACGATCAGCAACAGCGCGGAACCGCCGTCGGCCAGCAGCTCCGGCCGCGGCGCGCCGGTCGAGCCCTGGATCCGGACAACGGCGTTGGTAACCGTCAGCGCCACCTGAACGGAGAGGAACGCACCGATCAGGTTCAGGACCCCGGCAAGCAGGACGGCGGCCTTCGGCTTCAGCGCCCCCGTGGCGATGGAGGTGGCCATCGCGTTCGCCGTGTCATGGAACCCGTTCGTGAAATCGAACCAGAGCGCGGCCACAACCACCAGCGCCAAGACCACGGATGTCTCTGTCACGCGGAGATCGTCGCCTGCGAGTCCGGCTCCCTTCTAGGGCGTGAACTACACATGTTCGGTTGTTCGGCGTTTGTTTGCCTGCTGTTTCCTTAACATCGCCGTTGCGTTACGAAGCCAGCACACGCCGCTCCGATCGGCCGGCCCGACCCACACCCGTTCATCGAATGTTTGCCGAAGTTCGCCGACCACCCCTTACCGCCAAGGAGCCCTCCCGCCGAGAGGCGCCACTTCCCCGCTGGCCCGTCAGAGGGTCTCGGCGTTGACCGTTTGGATGGCGTGGATCAGGATTGCCAGGCCCTCGCGGGCTTCCTCCTCGGTCAGGGTCAGTGGCGGGCCCATCCGCAGCACGTTGTTGTAGAGGCCGCCCTTGCCGACCAGCAGGCCGCCCTTGCGGCACTCGTCGAAGACGCGCATCGTGAGCGCCGGGTCCGGCTCCGTCGTGCCCGGGCGGACGAACTCGATGCCGATCATCAGGCCTCGGCCGCGCACCTCGGCCACGATCGGTGCCTTCGTGGCCGCCTCGCGCAGGCCGTCCAGCAGGATCGTGCCGACCCGCAGCGCGTTCGCCTGCAGGTTGTGGTCGAGCACGTAGTCCAGGACCGCGTTGCCCGCCGCCGTTGAGATCGGGTTGCCGCCGAACGTCGAGAAGCTGGTCGCCGGGACCGCGTTCAGCAGGTCGGGGCGGCCGACCACGCCGGCCAGCGCGAAGCCGTTGCCGATGCCCTTGGCGAAGGTGATCAGGTCGGGCACCACGTCGTGCGCCTGGTAGCCCCAGAAGTGTTCGCCGGTGCGGCCCCAGCCGGTCTGCACCTCGTCGGCGATCAGCAGGATGCCGTACTCGTCGAGGACCTTCTTGAACGCGCCGAGCAGCCCGTCGGGAGCGTGCACGAAGCCGCCGACGCCCTGGATCGGCTCGGCGATCAGCGCGGCCACGTCCCCGGCTGTCGTGGTGGCCAGCACCTCGCGCAGGTCCTCGACCGCCGCGTCGATGTGGTCGGCGCCGGAGAGCCCGGCCAGCCGGCCGCGGAGCCGGTCGCCCGAGGAGAGCCAGGACACCGACAGCGGGCTCAGCTGGCTGGCGCCCCAGCTGCGGTGCCCGGTGATCGCCATCGCCGCGAAGGTGCGGCCGTGGTAGCTGTTGCGGATCGCGATGATCTGGTTGGACCGGCGCTTGTTGGTGGCGAACATCAGCGCCGACTCGTTGGCCTCGGTGCCCGAGTTGGTGAAGCAGACCCGGGCGTCCGGGATGCCGGAGATCCGGGCGATCTTCTCGGCCAGCTCGACCTGTTGCCGGATCAGGTAGAGCGTCGAGGTGTGCACGACCCCGGTGCGCAGCTGACGCTCGACCGCCTCGCGCACCTCGGCGATGTCATAGCCGAGCATGTTGGTCAGCACGCCGCCGAAGAAGTCCAGATAGGTGCGGCCGGCGGCGTCGGTGACGTGCCGGCCGGAGCCGGTGACGATCTCGATCGCGTCGTCGCCGTAGTACGGGGTCACCCAGGACGGCAGTACCGCACGGTGCCGGGCGAGCAGGTCATCGGTCATCTCAGGTCTCCAAATGGGATCAGCGCCACCCTCGGGGGTGGATGCGGGCTCGAGCGCCGCTGCCGCGGGACTGGGCGCCCGCCGCCTCGGCCAGAATGTCGGCCAGTTCGTCGATGCCGTCGCGGACCAGGCCCACCGTCACGCGGACGTGGGCGCCGCCGAGCGGGCTGACCTCGAACGGGGTCCCCGGCGCGACCGCGATGCCGTGCGCGGCGAGGGTCAGCATGGCGACCTGCTCGTTCTCGACCGTCAGCCAGAGGTTGATGCCGTCGGCGGCGGTCGCGGCCACGTCCCGTTCGGCCAGGGCGGCGAGCAGGGCCGTGCGGCGGCGGGCGTATTCGGCCCGGGCCGCCGCGACCTGGCCGGCGGCGGCCGGGTCGGCCAGCAGGTCGACGAGGACGGCCTGCAGGATCCGGCTGGACCAGCCGGGGCCGAGCAGCCGCCGGTCGGCCACCGCGGAGATCACCGAGGCCGGCCCGCCGATCGCGGCCAGCCGCAGGTCGGGGCCGTGGCTCTTGGAGAAGCTGGACACGTGGACGGTCCGCTCCGGCAGCCACGAGCCGAGGCTGACCGCCGGCGCCGAGGAGATGTCGCCGGCGTGGTCGTCCTCGACGATCGTGACGCCGGGGTGGCCGGCCAGCACCTCGGCCAGGGCGGCGGCGCGCTCGGCGGACATGCTCTCGCCGGTGGGGTTGTGCGCGCGGGGCTGCAGGAAGAGCGCGGCCGGGGAGCAGTCGGCCAGGGCCGCGGCCAGGGCGGCGACGGACAGGCCCGACTCGGCGACCGGCACGGCGACGACCGTCGCGCCGACGACCTCGAGCAGGTCGAGCGTGGGCGGGAAGGTGGGATTCTCCACCAGCACGTGGTCGCCGAAGCGGACCACCGCGCCGGTCACCCGGTCGAGCGCGTCCAGCGCCCCGTCCACCACGGTCAGCTGCTCGGGCGGAAACGGCCACCGGGCCCGCAGGGCCGCCTCCAGCTGCGGCAACACGGGCGCGTCCAGATAGCTGGTGGTCAGCCGGCCGTCGCCGATCCGCTTCAGCGCGCCGGTCAGGCTCGGCAGCAGATCATGATCGGGTACGCCGGTGGAGAGGTCGTTGGTGACGCCCGGCAGCGGCGATCCGCCCAGTTGGGCGTACCGAAGCGGTCGGGTTTTGCTCGTCACGAAGGTGCCGGAACGGCCGCGGGTCTCGATCGCGCCGGCCCGGGTCAGGCTGCTCCAGGCCTCGCTGACGGTGGTCGGGCTGACCCCCAACTCGCGCGCGACATCGCGGACCGTGGGCAGCCGGGCCCCGGTCGGCAAGCTGCCCGCGGTGATCAGGCGGCTGACGGCAGCCGCTATCCCCCGGGCGCCGCGGTCATCGACCGCACCCGCGATGAGCTGGAGCAAATTACCTCTCCGAAACATTCCGTTACAGTCAGGCAATTGTCCGCCTGAAGTTGTGTCGTTAGTGTCCTACCACATCCACCCCCCGGCAAGAAGCAGAGACCATGACAGGTGGTGGACAGGCGATCACAATCGTCTGGTGACCCACGACACAGCCGGAACACGCACCGATAGGAAGGGGCAGCCATGACCGACGTCGTTCGCGCCGCCCTCGTCCAGACCACCTGGACGGGCGACAAGGAATCGATGATCAAGGCCCACGAGGACTATGCGCGGGATGCCGCCGCGCAGGGCGCGAAGGTGATCTGCTTCCAGGAGCTGTTCTACGGCCCCTACTTCTGCCAGGTCCAGGACAGCGCCTACTACGAGTACGCCGAGTCCATCCCGGGACCCACCACCGAACGCTTCCAGGCGCTCGCCGCCGAGCTCGGCATGGTGATGGTGCTGCCGATGTACGAGAAGGAGCAGGAGGGCGTCCTCTACAACACCGCGGCCGTCGTCGACGCCGACGGCAAGTACCTCGGCAAGTACCGCAAGCACCACATCCCGCAGGTGGCCGGCTTCTGGGAGAAGTTCTACTTCCGCCCCGGCAACCTCGGCTTCCCGGTCTTCGACACGGCGGTCGGCAAGGTCGGCGTGTACATCTGCTACGACCGGCACTTCCCCGAGGGCTGGCGGGCGCTCGGCCTGAACGGCGCCAAGATCGTGTTCAACCCGTCGGCGACCAGCCGCGGCCTGTCGTCGTACCTGTGGCAGCTCGAGCAGCCGGCCAGCGCGGTGGCGAACGAGTACTTCATCGGCGCGATCAACCGGGTCGGCATCGAGCCGCTCGGCGACGACGACTTCTACGGCCAGTCCTACTTCGTCGACCCCGAGGGCAAGTTCGTCGGCGCGGTGGGCGACACGCACAACCCCGAGCTGATCGTGCGCGACCTGGACATGAGCCTGCTCGCCACGGTCCGCGACCGGTGGGCCTTCTACCGCGACCGCCGCCCCGACGCCTACGAGGGGCTGGTCAAGCCGTGAAACTCATCAAGGGCGGGACCGTGATCAGCCCGTCGGGGGCGTCGAAGGCCGACGTCCTGATCGACGGCGAGACCATCGCGGCGCTCTACGCACCCGGCCAGGCACCGGACGGCCCCGAGGTCATCGACGCCACCGGCAAGTACGTGATCCCCGGCGCGATCGACGCGCACACCCACATGCAGCTGCCGTTCGGCGGCACGGCGGCCAGCGACACCTTCGACACCGGCACCCGGGCGGCGGCGATCGGCGGCACCACGACGATCATCGACTTCGCCGTCCAGCGCACCGGCGAGGTGGTCCAGGACGGGCTGGCGGCCTGGCACGCCAAGGCGGCCGGCAACTGCCACATCGACTACGCGTTCCACATGATCCTGGGCGGCGTGGACGACGACTCGCTCAAGGCCATGGACCAGCTCGTCACCGACGAGGGGGTGACCAGCTTCAAGCTGTTCATGGCGTACCCGGGCGTGTTCTACAGCGACGACGGGCAGATCCTGCGGGCGATGCAGAAGGCGCGCGGCAACGGCGCCATGATCATGATGCATGCCGAGAACGGGCCGGCCATCGACGTACTCGTCAAGCAGGCCCTGGAACGCGGCGAGACCGATCCGATCTTCCACGGCCTCACCCGGCCGCAGGAATTGGAGGCCGAGGCGACCAGCCGGGCGATCTGGCTAGCCAGCGTGGCCGCCGACTGCCCGCTCTACATCGTGCACCTGTCGGCCAGCAAGGCGCTCGAGCAGGTCGCCGCGGCCCGTGACCTGGGCCGCAACGTCTTCGCCGAGACCTGCCCGCAGTATCTCTACTTGACGCTCGAGGACCAGCTGGGCGCGCCCGGCTTCGAGGGCGCCAAGTGGGTCTGCTCGACGCCGCTGCGCAGCAAGCACGAGAACCACCGCGCCGACCTGTGGCGCGGCCTGCGCACCAACGACCTCGCGATGGTCTCGACGGATCACTGCCCGTTCTGCATGAAGGATCAGAAGGAGCTGGGCGTCGGCGACTTCTCGAAGATCCCGAACGGGATCGGCAGCGTCGAGCACCGGGTGGACCTGCTCTACCAGGGCGTGGTCGACGGGAAGCTGTCGCTGGCGCGCTGGGTCGAGACGATCGCCACGACACCGGCCCGGATGTTCGGCCTCTACCCGAAGAAGGGCATCATCGCGCCCGGTTCGGACGCCGACATCGTGCTCTACGACCCGAACGGCCGCACCCGCATCTCGGTCGAGACGCACCACATGAACATGGACTACTCGGCCTGGGAGGGCTGGGAGATCGACGGCAGCGTGGACACGGTCATCTCCCGCGGTTCGGTCGTCGCCCGCGGCGGCGACTACACCGGGCACGCCGGGCACGGCCGGTTCCTCAAGCGCGGCCTCTCCGAGTACCTGATCTGAGGCGGGGTAGGCATGGACATCGGAGTGGTACTGCAGAACGACCCGCCCGCGCTGGGCGTCGTCGAGCTGGCCAAGCAGGCCGAGGCGGCCGGCTTCAGTCACGTGTGGACGTTCGACTCGCATGTGCTGTGGCAGGAGCCGTTCGTCATCTACAGCAAGATTCTCAGCGAAACCCAGCGGGTCATCGTCGGGCCGATGGTGACGAACCCGGGCACCCGGGACTGGACCGTCATCGCCTCGCAGTTCGCCACGCTCAACGAGATGTACGGCAACCGGACCGTCTGCGGCATCGGCCGGGGCGACTCGGCGCTGCGCGTGCTCGGGCTGCAGCCCAACACGCTCGGTCAGCTGCGGGAAAGCATCGGCGTGATCCGGGGCCTCGCGAACGGCGAGAAGGTCGAGCTGCGCGGCAAGGAGCTGCAGTTCGCCTGGGCCCCGCAGAGCCGCCTCGAGGTCTGGGTCGCCGCGTACGGGCCCAAGGCGCTGGCCCTGACCGGCGAGGTGGGTGACGGCTACATCCTGCAGCTCGCCGACCCGGACATCGCCGCCTGGATGATCAAGGCGGTGCGGACGGCCGCCGCGAACGCTGGACGAGATCCCGACGCGATCAAGTTCTGCGTGGCGGCCCCCGCGTATGTGGGCGACGACGTCGAGCATCAGCGGGAGCAGACCCGGTGGTTCGGCGGCATGGTCGGCAACCACATCGCCGACATCGTGGCCCGCTACGGCTCGGACGGTGCGGTGCCACAGGTGCTGACCGACTACATCAAGGGCCGCGCGGGCTACGACTATGCCGAGCACGGGCGGGCCGGCAACACGCACACCACGTTCGTGCCCGACGAGATCGTCGACCGGTTCTGTGTCCTGGGCCCGGTCGA
>Ga0307515_10002302_pt1 | contig 41737 bp, 35 predicted proteins | sample 17_EM_MG_FD_194513 | JGI IMG/M metagenome (GOLD analysis project Ga0307515, IMG submission 194513) | Populus trichocarpa ectomycorrhiza microbial communities from riparian zone in the Pacific Northwest, United States - 17_EM | ecosystem: Host-associated > Plants > Roots > Unclassified | place... | reverse complement strand
AGGCAACATAATTGCATCATCTTGCGAATCCGCTTGATAAGTCTGCTCCTATCAAATCATTACATACGGCTCAGATGAAACCCCGCTAAAGGCCATCTGACTGATGACATGTCTCTTTACGCAAGAAAGTGTTTTGCAGCGTGACCAATGGTATCCACTTCCAAATGGTAGTCACGAGTAATTGCTGAGATAACATGTATCATTACCACTGTCAGGGGAGAACCCCTAACACCTAGAGAGCAAGGTAGCGTTAGGGATTCTCCCTTGGCAGCGGTGATGGTACATGACAGATTGTAGTAAATGATCTAAGTGTAAAAGGCTGTTGTTGGATAACATCTATTCATGAGGGGATGTCCTGTGGGCCAGTCGAGTGATTTTTAGCAGTTGTATACACAAGCCACATATCGATTGATTAGGGCATACTGCATGGGTCCTAGTGGAGTGATGGCTGATGCCGTAATTATGTTTCAATAGCCAGAGCTTTGATCAAGAATGCTAGCAGGTCCTGTATTTGATAATTACACGTACTATATTTCATCAACTGGCAGATCACAGAGTTAAGTTGCAATTACTCAGAATTAAGCTTGCAGCAGATATCATGCTAAATGGTAGTAAGCGGGGCCTTCGAGCCTATCTCCTTAGGGGTGGAAACGCCTTGTGGTATTTCCTGGTTGTCAAAAGATTGAGACCTAAGCATGCACTGTCTGAGTGATTAATGACATTGGCTGAAGATATGAGGCCAGAAGCAAACCTGCTCATTGGTTTGAGTTAGAATGCATCCCAACCTTAAGAGGGTGTCATAATCTATATTGGCAGAGTGTCAGTGGGTCACGGATTAAATCTTGGACAAAATCACCAAATATCCAGATTTTTGTCAGGCATTAATATAATTGCAATAAGCGCTATTAGATTGCTTGTCATCAGATGTTTCAACTACTGAACAAACGAATGCAAGATATCTCAGTTGATGTTATGAGCTGTCACATGTGTGCATTTGATACCTTCTTTCAGGATGGCCCTAGCCAGGAGTATAATGCGTTGAAACCACTCATGCATGAACATGATAACTTATCGGAAACTCATCACAATACTGATGTCGCATTATAGATTCTCGGAGATAAGCAATTGCAATAAACGTGGTGTCAATTACGATTTTTGACAGAGTTTGATCCTAAGTACTCAACTATGTGAAGCACACATTGTTTCAACAATGAGATGAACCACACTGTAGCAAGCATGTACAGTCAGTCATTAGCACTGAAGATCATCTCAAAATGGTATCCTGCATTCTATGCATCATTACACGTAGCTTTCTTACCATTGTGACCAATTGCAGACTTTAAAAACCTCCCGAAGCCAATGCCTTCACCATTGTCACATATCACATCCTGGCAGGACAGCTAGTCGACCATCGGTGACAAACGCAGCGTCGAACCACACGGCCACCATTTTTGGAGATCTATACATTCATTACAAGAAATGAACGGAAAGTTTTTGGCATCCCTTGTGTGGTACATGGCACAATAGTCTCAAGTCCAATACGAAGTTTCAATATCAATCAATGCAGGCTTCCTTCCAAACACAGAATTTGTGGAAGCTTGTGATCCTGAGGACATATCTTACCACCATTGTGGGCAGTATTTTCTTCATGGAGAGGATTTGAAGAAGTTGAGGCTTGGGATAAGATGAGGAAAAAAGGGCAGAAAAATTTGAATCCGCAGCTGTACGTATTCTTAATACATGTTTCATTGAGTATTGGGATTAAGAACCCCCATAACGAAAACCATAAATTAGTTACTGAGGTCTGAACGTGATGACTTGAAACTACGGATGTAATTCAATAATATCATCTGAGAATAGCTGGAAATGGGTGGCCTGTCAGATAACTGAAAGGATATATCAGTGTACGGAACTGGTATGGAATGCTACATATTCTCCAATAGAATGATTTACAGAATCTTGAATTTCATTAACCATCCACCTGAAAGCAATCTTTGAAATATGTACTGTCCATAGCTGGGTAAAGAGTGTGATAAAACCTTACAAAAGTGGAGGTCAATCAACTCCAGGGGGTTTAAAGGTTTGTTAGTGACTAACTCCAGAGCCTCTATTTTATATCTCCTAATGAGTAGAAAGGTAGAGCCAAACTGGTGGGATAGAAATCTCACTGGTGCTGATGATGGGGGAAAATAATCAGCTCTGTGAATGTTAAGGCAGAAAGGTGGCTACAAGTAACCATGATCAGTAAAGCACAAAAATAGCTCCAATACATATGCTGTATGAAGTGCAGTGTATCGATGGAACTTGCCACATAGTATTCAACCTGAGTGTTGCAGAATGTGATGGTTGTATGCCCTCTGGTTCAGATTCTGATGATGGATGTTGATATTCAATTGAAAACTGAAAATGAGCAATTTACAGCAGTTATGATGGATACCCAGTAAATCTGCTCAGATGTTAAAGTTCTTCAATCTGGATGATAGAATTGGGGAAATATGGATGTCAGACAATGGCAGCTTGGAAGGGTGGGGAGAATTTATATAGCAGCAAGGTGGAAATAAAATCTGCAACCTGTAGTACAACAATATTGGGCTTCGGAATACTGTTAGGTGGAGATGCAGTAATGGATTACCTGAGTTCAGTTGGTGGATAGATAAACCCCAGATGTTACTTGATAACATGCACAGGGTATGATTTGTTGATGCAACAGCTGGTCATACCAAAATGGATTTGCTTATCTAGCCTACCAATCACCAAGCAGTAGCACAAGTTATCCACAGAAATCCATACACATGACTGTTGAATTTCAATATACAAGACCATTACAAGGGGCTAAATGGTGGTATTAATAGTCTCTCATGCTAACAGCAAATGGATGACAAGTTCATATCAGTAGAGTAAGATAATCTGGAAGCAAAAATTACGGGGAGTACAGGTGAATAACAGCCCAAATAACAGAGGTATAAGAAAACACACAATAAACTGAGAGTGGTGGGGAATGAATAAACAAATGTTAGGGTAATGACAGCTGGACATTTATTAAGGCTGAGAAAAGAATATTTGCAATATGCTGGGTAATGATGGATGGCAAATATCCCACATCAGCAAGATGTGAAACAGTCTGAAAGCGACATCCAGACCACTCAGATGCTGTAGTCAACCTTACTAGTGTTGAGAGGTAATTCATGATGTGCCCAGGCCACCCTGGATGTGAGGAAAGTACTTGCAGATGTTCTAAGAGCATTATGAGGTGCTCCTGAAAGCACCTCCAAATATGGAGGTGCATTCAACATACAATGCACCTTAACTTACATGATACTGAAATGTTGGAGAAGCTGAAATCTCGGTAGAGGAATCGGGGAGACGTCAGGAGCAGCTGAGACCTCCGCATAGCTTAGCGAGAACTGTTGAACCTGGTGAAGTATTCCCACTCAGGCGACTCTCAAGGTCCGATAACGGCGAGCCATTTCGTCCATCATATTCATCTTTCTTACTATCACAAGTAGATTCACATCATCATGATATGACATGTATTATTCATCCAATCTTATGTATTCGTACACATATAGTTAATCTGGCTGCAGAGGGTACTGGAGAGCAGGGAACAAAGCCCCTCAAGTTGCCGATCAAGTGAACACAGTGATACGCCATGATGCTGTGATTGAGTCAGTTTTGACATGATCCTGGATGGAGGCAATGATCAATTCAACTCAAATAAGCACTGGTAGGCAAAAAATGTTGGAACTGTATGATATACTTGGAGGCTGTGATTGAGCCAGTCTGTAAATGTATGTGGGGGCAATTGCTACTAACATTTGGAGTCTGTGATTGAGTGTGTTCGGTTATACTCTTACAGGCTGACAGGGCATGAACCAAGAGATCCTCTTGGAGGTCGTGATTGAGAGAGTTTTAGGACGCATTTGGAGGCCATATCCATGAGAATTTGGAGGATATGATCTAATTAGTTAGCAGGGGCACTCTGCAGCTATGATTTTATGATCCTGGAGAACATGGTAATGAAAGTTTTGAGATGCACTAGCAGGCCATGAGGATGCAAACTTGGAGGCCATGATTGAACCAGTTTGGAGATACACTTGGTGGCTGTAAGCAAGCAACCTTGGGGACCATACTGTATGGAGGTTGGCTATGCACATGGAGATCATGATCGTGCGAACTGAGACACTGTGATCAAGCAAGGTGGAGATACACTTTGTTTCCAAGATACTGTGAACTCTGAGATGCACTATGTGTCACCAATTGAGCGAAATTGGAACTGTACATGAAGGTCGTTGACCTGGGGAAGGTAGACCTGGAAGTAGGCATGATGTGAGCTGAGACTGAATCAATTGGTCATCATGTAATGCTGCTAATGTAAAGAGTAGAGTACGATGGGGCTGCCGAGAGATGAAAGATGAGAGATGCTAGTCGAGAGGTGAGAGATGTCAGACTGGCTTGGAATGGTCGATTGTCAATATTGGTTTGATGCTGTACTTGGTGTTTGCTCTACTTGGTGTATGCTATACTTGGAATATACTGTACTTGGTGGATTTTATACTTAGTGCGTGCTGTACTTGTTGAATGCTGTACTTGCGGTTTGCTGAACTTGTTGTTAACTAAAGTCAATGACATGGTGACATAGGAAGGGATGACCTAATTTTACATTCGCAGCTGTTGTTAGAGTGATGGCCAAGGAAGATGGAGTCAAGAGCAGAAGGTAGAAATCTTCAGGAAAAACTGGAATATAAGAGAATTTTGTGTGCGATTCAATGGATTATTCCTGATACAGCAGGTAAGTATACATATGGATGGTATTGTAAACACAATTGTGCATGGTGTATCAAAGATTTCCCACATCCCCTCATATGCTCTGTGATGGTTCCATCTTTATCCTCCCTCTATCTTTCTTATTCTCAACTCTACCATCCCCTGCCAACAGGAATGTAAGTTGTCCCTTTCTATATTTCTATGCCATCATCATGAGTAAACACTGATTACAGGATACAATGAATTCAGCTTACACTGAGGACAGCATATGCTGAGTACAGTACGCACCAAGTACAACATCCACCCATGAATAATTGTCTCACAGCCACACTCCCTGCAATCTCATAATTATGAGTTGACCTCTGAAAGTAGCTTCAGCTTCTGGCATGGATCTCTGCAGATCAATTGCCACCCGCCCACCCTCTGTGAGGGCTCAAAGGTATAGTCAACTTTTGTCATTCCCACAGTTGCAAGTTAACTAACCATTGAAAAGAGTGTTGACAGCTATTGCACCTCCCAATCCACCGCCATCAGATCAACCACCTCCAGAGTGAGCACCTTCAAGTTCTTCTGCAATTTTGCTTTGACGTGGCCATCAACTGCATCTCTGAGTTGACATGAATTCTGCCCCAAAGAGAATATCCAAACTTACATGAGTAAGGACTTGTAGTTGGCATTATCTCAGACTCGAACCGCATCTCCAAACTTGCTCAAACTCAGTCTCCAGGCGTTGACCAAGACAGCCTCCAAGAGCACCTCCAAACTCGCTTCTTCATTGATTCCAAGTTCACACAATGATGCCTTCCATGAGCATCTCCAAACTCTCTCCATCACATCCTACAAGTTAACACAATCATGGCCTCCAATCACATCTCCAAACACACCTTATCACTGCCCTCAGTTTGCATAGTCATAGGCTCGAACTGCGTCTCTACTATGATCAATCATGGCATCCACTTTTGCATGGTCACGGCCTCCACTTATATTCCCACTCCCACTTCATTACAATGGCCAGGAGCATCTCCAAGTTGCACTTGATAGCAAAAATCAGATGCACCTCAAATTACTGTCAAGAATTCCCTACAGCTAGTTCAGATATACCATGTGTAGATGAATGACTTGATTGATAAATAGATACATTGAGGAGAATTCAAACTTGATAAAAGTGTTGTAAAAACCATTTAAATGTAGGTAGTAACCATGATTCCTAAGCACACCTGCAGCAATTCCAAAGAAGATGGTGCTTGTCCCAGAATGCTCTACCATGATTGGAGATGCTCTCAGGCTTGTCTCCTGCATTCCCAGGGTGCTCTCCACACTGTCATGAGGTCTCCTATTACATTGCAGACTTGTTGCCAATGCTACCAAGTACACCTGGCAGCAATCAGATTAATTCAGTCAACACTGGAATTTGACCACACACAGATTCCAGTGCAACAAGTCCTGCACACTCCCAGAGGCACTCAATGGCAGTAATGACTTTGCTGATGAATAGGAAAGACTAGTGTTAGCGACGGTTCCAGACCATCACTTCGAGTCTGTGTTCAGGTCCCAACCAAACCATAGCCAAATTCGCAATGCAGGTTGTCAATTCACCAGGAGCGTCAACTTACGTATGGTTCAATGGAAACCTCTTGACCCGTCTGAAGTTGGTAAGTTGTCAGCGGGTCGCCCAGTGGGTCCATCTATAGATGGACATAAGGCTCTTGTTTTTGCAGATTGATAATGGTGTCTTATCAAAATCGTGTAATCAACAGTCAATATTTTGTGTTTGCATGTTTTGCACTTTGCAATATTGATTATTTTGGAATCTGTGTTTTTCATTTGATAGATTGTATTTTGGCCTATCAAGGCAGTCAATTGTTCAGTTATGTGCTCGAATGTCCGCACAATGCCTTGATTACCAAGTATGCAAGACCAAAAATTGTTGACGTTCCATTGATGCTTATTTTCTGGATGGGGCAGGGAGCGTGTCACTGTTGAGCTTGACCCTAAAGGCTGGCAATATGTCATTCATGAATGGCTGCAACCAATCGGAACATTGACTACCCAAGATGCAAAGCCAAAATTTTTTGACACTCTATTGACCGGCATTCCCAGAATGGGGCAGTGACCATGTCACTTGCTCTGTTGTTGATAAAGACTGTCAATACGTCGGATATGCATAGCAGCGACCAAATCACTTTTCAATTAGCATACTTTCAAGACGAAAAATTGTTGATGCACCATTGACCCTAATTTTAATGTATTGTCCATTCAACATCTGCTATGAATAATAATTGTATTCATATTGAGTTGAACTTATTGGTTTCTTCCCTAACGGATTGAGACTCAGCCCAGTGGCAAAGCCGAGCCCAGTAATATTCTTGCACTGTTCGCTCTCAGACTATCAAAATCTAACTATCATGCCAAAAGGATCATGGCGCCAGCTATAAATCCGTTGATCAACCGATATGCACAAGTGACTGCTCAGCAATCACCCATAATATATCTCTAAATGAATCTCTCGGTCAAGCTACATAAAGAAACTGGTGAAACATATTGACGCATTCTGTCCTACTTCGGATTGATTTCCTGATTCCTGCTTGATTCCATTGTATTGACCGTCACAAACACCATTTCAGCAAGGCTCTTTGACATCCTTTTTGGCCGAATCAATCTGGGAACATTTGGTGCTGCACTCACATCCCACTGCTATGGGCGTTCTGGATCATCAATGCCATTGTCTCAGTCTATATCGGATTTAATGTCTGCCGCGCAATCGTCTTCACTGTCATTTGGATTATCCAAGTAGACATACCAGTTAACCCAATTTTTGGTGTCCGGATTGCTTTGAGGTGCGCTATCGTCATCACATTTGACTGGATGACGGTCGAATCTCCTGATTTGGTGGACATCCAATATATGAGTTTGTCCTCCAGGGAGGTCCATCGGAAACAAAGCTGGTAGCATAGGTGATTTTTCTGACCATTGAAATGCAGCCGCACCATCATGATGAAAGAGCGACCAGGATGCTTGGACGATCTATTCCGTATGCAAAATGTATCCTGCAGCTGTCATCTGCTAGTTATGAGGGCAAGATTCTTTCTGCGTAGCATGTACATTTTGGCTGCCCTACCACATCTCCAAAAGTCATGGACCTTGGCCATTCTGTGCAATTGTCTTTCCTCTGCCTGTCTCCTGATTTCCAAGTAGTTTTCTGTGTTCAACATATCCAATGCTGGGTCATCGCTTACCAATATCCCATTGTTGGCTCAAGCAAACTGCTTTATAACAACCTGGTCCTGAAGGGTCTCGCCAGTGGTTTTTGAGTGCCTCTAGCCGATAACGTCTTGCCCAAGGGAAAAACATGCGCCAACTCCAACACCATGTGGTATGATCGAGAATATGTCTTGTGCCACGATATACAGATCGGAGTACTTTGAGTGTGTTGCCTCTTGTTCTCGCCACCAGTCGGCAATATCCAGTATCCAAAATGTACTCCTAATCTCCATTGGCTCAGAGTGGTAATCATTGAGATTTGGATTGACTTGCCCACAGTGCTCTGGTGATCCAGGGGGTGAATTCAAATAGAGCCTGGTGGCAGTCAATAAATGTGCTGCGTGATTGCTTTGTCCGAGTGTCCTTTCAGCCACATCGTTTGGCATTTAGTTTTCCTCATCTTTGCTGGACAAATCATATGAATCAATGGAAGATTGACTGGAGCCTGAAGCCGTTGCTGAAGGGAGGAGATTGTTTCTCGGCATGCTTTTAGGTTTAATGACTGTCACACGTCCATGGTTGGCACAGTATTAATTCTCCACATACATGACAAATGCATCATGGTATTGGGTAGTATAGAAAGTCTCATCCTCAGGAATAATATCAATTCCCTTGACCCACATCCTAAATGATTGCTACTTCCGGAACAGATTGAGGATAGCTGCTGATCTCAGATGCATACCCATCATTGGAGTAACATCAGCACAATATTTCGACAGCATCTGTTGCGCTAACTTCAAGGCGTAGTACCAGTCTTCCTTCCATGACTTCTTCTTCTTCGCTAAAGCTCGCGTAACGCCATCCATATGATTCTACATTTCATTGTAGACTATGATAACGTGATGCAATGTGACCACATGCCTGTTTGACCTCCATGGGGTCCAGTATCACAATGGCCTCAAAACCTCCATAATGTACTTGACAACGGTCCATTCATCCTGTGTAGGGAAGAGCGGGCGGTGTTCACTGTATGTTGGATTTTGGGGCCACTCCCAGGTGAATACTCTTAATTGGTCGGCATGCTTCACCAACTCCAACGTCGAATTCCAACGTGTCTCCACATCCATCATACTTAGTATCGTGAAGTAGTCCTTGGCTTTTTGCCAGTCAATGAACTCATTTCGACATCCAGGTGTCAGCATAATTGATACAGCAAGCATTCTTTGCTATATGAAGGTTAGTTTCAGGACAGCCAAAATTTCTTGAAATACGTACATTATCAACTCTCGTTGCTAAACCTGGTCTCATGGCCGAAACCTTGTTGCTTCTAGTATTGCCCTTTTTTCAAAGTCTTTGACTCTTCCCAATGTCCATGCTTTCATTCTCTCCAAATTGCTGATTGTGCTCATGAGCTTCCCAAGACTTTGTGAGGCCTCTTACACCAAGACTGCTCATGAATGCACCTAAAGCCAGCTGTATGATGCTTGCCATGCATGGGATGTGGTTCCTCAATGCAAGCCACTCGATTGTGGCGGCTTCATGGGTTGATTGCAGCTCACGAGTCATCGAGTGATTTCACAAGGCATTATGGGTCTTAATTCGAAGCAGATGGCTGTCGGTTAGCTAACCACGTGCAAGAATGTCCTTCAAATGTATGGCTAGCCTTGCTCCAGTCTATTGACCCTTGACCTATGATCCTTAATTAGCTTTCGAAGAAGGAGAGGAATAGGCGATCACCCACATCGAAAGGGAGTTGTACTTCTCGTAATGCCCAGTTTTGATCCATATTGTAAGCAATGAGCGACAATATGGCTAGTTAGTTCGTTGATGTCCACCTGTCTAATGATAAACAAACTTTCTATCGTGACGGCAATTGCTTCATTAATGCATCCATGATCAATTGGTATTCCCTGCGGGATATGTTGCTAAGGGTGGTTGCGAACAGCACCACTTGGTCACTGCGTAATGCTGCATATGACACGTGTAGCTCGAGATTTGGAATTATGTTCCATGGTATATGGGGCGAAACAAATCTTAACATGAGGTAGCCATTCCACATGTCTTGGTGAAATTTCGATGTTTCATAGTGCTTCGCAGCCAATTTGGAGCATTTTATCTCTAAATTCAGTTCATATGGATTAAACCGGAACATCCAATCTGAATTTCCTTTGCGAACTTACAATGGACTTTTCTCAATTTCATTTTCTCCTCATGATGGCCAAAGCTGTTTCATTGGCCGTTGAACTAGTCAATTCAATAACTTCCGACTCTGTTAATTTGTTTAACCTGATGATGTAAGCTTTTTGCATCAAGTGTATCCCCATTGAACTTATCCCATGTTGTGATGGATTGCGAAGAACTTGATGACAAATGATACATATGATCCCAGGGCTACCAGTCCCCCCAATTCCACAGTGCGAATAGAATCACCATGAAGGAGCATGTCGAGAATGATTCAAACCAATAGGACGTTTCGAGCCAACATTCATCGACGCCCACCAAGCATCAAAGATTATTTTCAAAGTTAGGTCGCTCACATCACGCACAAAGACATGTTCATTTTTGGATGAGATCAAGAACTGGAGCAATGAAGTGTGAAAAGATTTTGAATCCGATATTGTGGTAGGAACTTGATCGCTGGGTAATCCGACTCGAGAGACTGCCAAAACTTATGTTACAGTCATTTAAAATGCGGGTTCTTAAATATTGACTCTAAAGCTCCCAGCAAACATAGTCTGATCTGTGAGACATGGCATGCATATTTGTGAAGTTGTATACAAAGACATATTCAAGAGACTGACTGTGTAACACTCAATTTCGGAGCAATGCAATGTAGTTCATTCCTGTGTTGCTTATTGAGCCCATACAAAAAGTGTTGACACTCCATGGGCGCTCAATTGTACGAGGCGTATGCAATGTCGTCAGTAGCATTTTCGCCCATAAAAGCAGCTGATAAGTTGATTATGGGTTAAAGTTGTTCCATAGCCCTTAGATTATCCGAGATGCAAGACCAAAAATTGTTGATGGTCTGTTGACGCTCATTTTTAGAAGGTGGTAGTGATACCATCACTAGCATTGTTGCCAATAGAGGCAGCCGATAGATTGATTAGGGGTTAATGCTGATGCACATCGGTTTGGGTGTCCACGATGGAAGACCAAGCATCATTGACACTGTGTTGTTGCTCATTTGTAGGAGGCGGTAGTGATATTGTCCATAGCATTCTTGCCCATAAAGGCAGCTGATACTATGATTATGGTTTGACACAGTGGCATTGCCCTTTGATTATCCATGATGGAAGACCACAAATTGTTGACACTCCATTGTGGTTCAGTTTTTGGAGCTGGTAGCGATATCGTCATTACCATTGATGCCCATAAAGGAAGCCATCACTGCAATTATAGCTTAATGTTGTTGCACAGCAGTTTGATTATCCAAGATGCAAGAACAAAAATCTTTGACGCTCCGTTGACGCTCATTTGTAGGAGATAGTAGCCATGACACCGCAACCATTTTTGGTTTCATAGTGGGCCAACACTTCGATGACGGCATGATGTCGTTGCACAGCAGCGTGATTATGCAACATGCAAGGACAACAATTGTTGATGCTCTGTTGATTCTCATTTTTAGGAGATACTAGCAATGTCGTCGCTAGTATTTTCAGCTGTAAAGGCGGCCAATGCTGTGGATATGTATCACAACTACCAAGTCCTTGTTTGATTAGCGGATTCTCAAAACCAAAAATCTTTGACCCATCGTTGACACTTCGTTTACAATCACCTTAATGACATACTAACAGCCATTGGATGCTCAACAATTGCATGTAAAAATGCATACAGTCGTTGTTGGCAGCTAATAAATCATTTCTATGTACATACATTTGCATCCAAAAGCGTCTGAACTGCTCAGTTTCTGATCAACCACTCGACACACTACCCGAGTGATATATGATGTCAGCGTATCATGATACAGTACTTTCGGCTAGCAATTAACCGCATGTTGATCCATACACTAATTTTCGATATATATAGCCCAACTTCCTCATTGTTCCTCATCCAGCTCATTCTCCACAATTTCCATGACCTACCATTAGCAATTTTCAATATTTTGACCTTGTGCACTAGGTACGTGAAGTGAGTTGTGCAGTTGGATGCATGAACGAATGCAGCATGACGGTGGTCATTTATCCTGGTTCACTTTGTGCTTTGACCGCTCGAACTATGACTTGTATGACATCGGAGACTTAAATTTTGTTAGAGAGTTTCCTGTCTAATTTAGTTTTAGTGTTCTGATTTAACAGTAACCAGCAGCACCATATCAAGTTCATTGGTCGTGAGTCAATGCAATTTGGTGTCTAGAACTTTGGCATGGCCCATCCGACCCTTGAAGATGCATAGACGAATTATCATGTCTCACAATTTTGTCACTGATATCAAGTACAAGCTGACATGTAGCAAAATAGGTACACGAATTGCTTTTCCAGGAGATACATCGTCAACAATGGCAATTGGCCAATTCACCCCTCCAGCTCCTAGGGAGCTGTCACCATTGCCTCGTCCGAACAGAATTGCCATATTGTACCTAGCTTGGAATGCTATTTGCAGCGGTAATAGCTTACGTGTTCAACTGGCTTTGATTTCTGAATTCATGATGAATTGGGCACTTCTTCAAGCGGGGAAGACAGAATGCATCTGTGAATCTGGGGTCTCCTGGAACCTAACCTCATATGACTTCTTCCTGGTCGAGATGTCACTTGTGGCATTTGCGATTTTCTGGGGACGCTAGCCAGAGTCTCCATAGGCTACCTACATGTCATTAGTGAAGATGAGGCCACATCATCTTCCGTGCGCAGTTGAACGACAGCCGGAAACTTTAATTTGGATGTCCTATACTTCTTATCTCTCCGATTGACAGGGTCAGCAGCGACTCCACAGCCTTGTTGCGTCAAATTGTCAAGCTTCATCTGCTTTGGCGAAACACACTTCATTGTATGCTGTACCATTATGGAGATTGTGCCCATCAACCAGCCGGGTTCATCATCTTCGCTCAGCTTGCCCAGCTCAGGATCTTCTTTAGTATGATCCATGTCTTTCCCATTCTCCCAGTCGTCAGAACTTGCAAGATCGCTCAAACTACCTCTGATGGCGTTCAACATCTCCTCAAATGATGTTTCAGGCTTTGCAGTCGTCAATCCCACCGTTTCAGCATTCCTCATATCTTCCTGCTCCTGCTTAATTAGTGGTAGCATCGGTTCCAACCAGCAAGAATGGTTACGGGGTAGGGTTGGGACCGGAACCTAACCGTCGCAACGAGTTTTACAACACCAAAATCCGGACTGTTGCCATTGGGCTGGTTTTACCACCAAAACCCGGCATTTGAACCTCACAACTTTGGCTCCCATTAAGTATTTGAGTTCTGATCATATCATGATATGATCAATATGTAAATTGTGCAGTTTTAGCCGCTCTTTCACCTCCCGCTTGCAGATTTGTGACCCAACTGATATGCCTGGAGTCGCGATTGAAAACCCGCCAATTTCACTCAAAATTTACCATTATTTCACAGCCACTGAACGAATATCAGTTCGATCACAAATCTGAATACTGGAGGCGAATGAGCTCCTAAAACTGCACAATCTGCGTATTCATCATGTCCAGATATGATCAGAACTCAGAAACTTAATTGCAGCCAAAGATGTAGGAACCGTAAAGTTGGAACCGCGGTCCAGTTCCAACCCAGCTATAAACCCACCGCTGTATGTTCAGACCGGGTAATGACTCCCCCAAGACATAGCGCATGAGCTTATTGGTTGCGTCTGGAACCGAACCAAACCGTTTATCCAGTCAAAACTGGGACGGTTGGTCGGATACCTGGACCCGTTGCTTACACTATGCTTAATTACTGTCACTGCGTCGTCAACGTGCTTTTGTGCCACACTGGTCTAACTATCTGCATGATCCTCAATCTATTTGGCCTTCTCTTGATTGCTCATAAACTCTGTTTCTTGTCGTGTCCCTGCCGCAAGCTTCTTTCTAGAACTCATGCTGTGTAATCCTCCTCTGCCTTGGACCATTTCTGCTGCTGAGCTGCACTTGCCTTCAATTCCTTCTTGACTTCATTGGGTGGAGCGCTGTATCGATTTGCCTGATTGGCCTGCTGGTAGTGGCGAAAGGTTCTATTTCGGAGCATTGACATGTGTATTTCGTTTTGACTTTGTTGATGGGGGAAATGTTGTAAGTTGCAAGATACGGACCACATGGAGGCAAGCCATGTGTTTTATGTTGAGGTTGGTCAGCTGAATCGACTTGAACAAACCAAAATCTGTGTTTTGACCATCAAAACATCGGGAATAGCATGGCTAACCGTACATCATTAGATGATGTATAGCGTCTGTGTCATTTCAAATCCCAGGGATGTATTGAGATATACATCACCAGACATTGTTTCGCTCGAAGAATGCACAGTTTATATCTCACAACCACGAGATTTCGGCGGTCGCTCACATCAATTCATCCCTGTAAACATATACTCAACATCAGACTGACATGCTGCAAGTCACAGCACAATTGGAAACCAGTGCAACCTACAGCTATATGTAGCAGGATTCAATGAGTGTACAACCTGCAAGTTGCATGTAACGCATTCCATTGTGACTTGAAGCTAACCATATTTTGCCCACGTCTTCCCACATCGTTTCGTTATCATCTTCCTCATCACTTCCCCAGCAGCAAATCATGGCTCCAGAAACATCTCAGCATGATGCCAGCGGATCGGAATCCAGCAGAACGACAGGCACTCCATCCAATACCCCACCAGCTGAGACCCAACTACAATGCAGACCCCAGTTAGTACACCGCCACACTTCAAATGCAGCCACCGGAAATATGACCCTGGACACACAGTCACAAATGATTTCTCAAACCGGCAGCAGAAACAATAATATGCACCACGCTCGCAGATGTGAGTATAGTCGTATCAAAGTCAACGGCCACCAACTAATGATATGACATGCACCTGCTGTACATAGAGAGCTGCGTGACCAATCTATATCCGCCTGTAATGAGAAACATCCATGGTCAATCACGGAATGTGTCCGCGCAGTCAGCAACATCGATCATCATGATGTTGTCAGCTCTGGGATTGCAGCAGATCATTTAAGTGATTCACATCCCCGAGAGTGGACGATAATGGCTTCAACTATATGAGAGAGTGCTATGGAAGCATCTACAGTAGAGGTAATAGCTGAATCTGCTATGTAGATGCAGCAACTAATTTCTTGTAGGTTTTCAACATGTCTGCAACTATGGCAAGGCAAGGAGGTCAGGTACAGCTAGAACTGTCTGACATGCGCCTTGCCTTGAATATGGCCAAACCAGACAAAGGAGGGTATTCATGCGCCGCAATAGAGAAACTGCAACACCGAACAATAAACGTCGGGCCGAAGTCCCAAAACAGAAGAAGTGTGGTGTTGAGTTTCCGGAGCATAAAAATGTTACGGCTGTGATGGAAAGAAACCTGGCTAAGCTTCGGGAAAATCGAACGGACGGCTGCCTTGTTTGCCAGATTGTACAGCACAGAATCCCCTGACACGCTGTAGGCGCAAATGCACAGCTGCACCCCTCTCCATGAGACTGACTCAGACAGCCGACACCAGAACTGACGCCACATCCACCCAGAACACCACCTGTGCCACCTTGTGACAGTCAGGGAGCTCACAGTCCCGAAATCGACATTGCGCCAACCAGATCTGTGTATATTCATACTCATCTTCGCAGCGATCAATTTGTCAATCCTGATGCATATGCCAAGGATCGTAAGCGCGATAAAGATTGTAATCCAGATTTGCTGACTGATGAAGGAACATCCACTGGTTAGTACGCTATCCGCTGTGTGGTAATGCAGCTGACATCCATTTTGCAGATGACAGCAGCCAATTGAGCGAACCTGTCTGTGAAGACGAGCCTTGATGGAATGAAACGGAATTTCTGAGTGTATTATTATCTACGATTAGTGGACACTTTAAAGTATATTTTAACGGATATATTTATATGTATTATTAAAGAACACTGTAGTGATGAAGGATAATGTACATGAAGACGATAGAAAGGCTGCCAAAACACCATCGATGATATACTGTGCCAACTGAAATGATACCATATTGTGGATACTTCCATGGCGAAATGATCGTCAACGGAACATCAACAATTTTCAGCCTTGCATCATGGGTGATCTGAGTGGCGATTGGTTGCACCCATTTTGTAATGAGGTAATGGCTGGCTTTATAGGCGAAAGAGAGAGCCACACGCTCCCTGCCCCATCTTGATAATGAGGATCAACAGAGCGTCAGCGAATATTGGTCTTGTAAGTCAGGTAATTCAACAGTGATTCAGTCGTTACTATACATAATCACAATATTCAAAGTCTTTATACCAAGAGGTGATAGCGACACTATCCCTGCACTGTCATGACAATGGGCGTCAATGGAGTATCGATAATTGTTAGCCCTTCATCATGGGCAATTACAGCGCGATGTGTCGATCATTGTTTATATACAATGTTTTATCCGTTTTTCTAGACTAAAACGCTCATGAACTTATAGTTGCAGCATTCTAAGTGAAATATGTTGTTACTTTCCTGGAGGCTGTTGCGGGAATGTCACTTGCTTATCTGTCTAGAAAGGCTGCCAATTACTCCTCAATTGAGGTCTGCAATCAAGCGCCACTTAGATTACCCAAGATGCAAGACCTTAAATTGTTGATGCTCAGTTGATGGTTATTTTCAAGATGGGGCAGGGAGTGTATCACTTCGTCTTTTGCCAATAAAGGAGGCCAATACCTCATTTATCACTGTCTGCAATCGATTGCCACTCAGATTACCCAAGATGCAATACCAACAATTATTGACGCTTCATTGACGCTCATTTCCTGGATGGGGCAGGGAGCATGTCTCTCCATTGTTTGATTATAAAGGCGGCCAGTACATCCAAAAAGAACAATGACATACCATCCTTAATATTTGGCGATTAACAGTTGGATGTCTGAATGTGAACATAAATAGAACAACATGAAATGCAGAACAGCAGATTGGACCCGACGGGTCTATCGAAACCTGGCAAAACCGGCTGGCTGATGGGTCCGGGTCCATGTTTGGACTGCTAAGAAGCTGTGGCTCGGGTTTTTGCATGAGTCTGGACCCGAACCGATCCGTTTTTGCAGTCTGAACCGAGAAACCTGGCAGGTTTCGCATACCCGTTGGTAACACTACTCTGAACTTGATTTTGAGCTCAGTGCTGATCATTGGATAGAAGATAATTGAACATTTTTGGAATATTATACATCAGGTACATTTTGAAATATATCCTGTTCCTGATTTCAGATTTTCCAACCAAGATATACTTTGACATTAAATTAGTATGCCATGCTAACCATGTTGGTTATGAAATAAATAGTAAAATAAGCATAAGCAATTTGTAGTGGATTATGGGGGATCAATATCTTGCCAGGGTGACAATTGTACTGGTCATTGGGTGAGCTAATAAGACTTACCAGATTAATCCCTTGTAGGATTACAATACTTGGCAAATATTTCAGGTAATTCATCATATTAGAAACAATATCTACTGCACACCTGAACAGCATGTCTGGATTCTCATCAGAGTAATCGCTTGTGTGCCCAAGATATCAAAAACTGGAATTCAGTATTGTATCATACCTTTGAGACTGTGCCTTCCAAACGTCGCAGTCAGAACATACCTGGTCCCGATGTACCAATGAAGAGTGCTGCCAGATTCCAGCAAAACTATTATCCTCTTATGGCTGTTTGGGTTAGGGACAATCCAGAATACACCATGAATACACAAATTTCAAATGGCTTGGATGTGGTGTAAAAATGTACTCCAGGTTTGTGGATGGGGCTTCCAATTCATTGACCACTTGAGAACTCAAGTGCTCTGGATAGTGGTTTGGAGCTGGGGGAGGTACTTAAGATTGATGTTTAGCAAAACTCCAGGTATTCGCTCTATCTTCAACTAGTTGTGGCAATATTCTCTCAGTAATGTCTAGCAGATTTTGGAGTCTGGCAAAGTATATCGGCTTTTTCCGGAATTCGTAAAGGACTTACTACATTATCTCCTAAAATACTACAAACAAGCAATGTGAAAAATCAATTACAAATTAGGTTCACATGGATTCTACAATATCTGGGTTCCCAACTTATCCCCATATCTTTGTGGTCAGACATCGATTGCTTATTCATATTATACTGAATAGAGATTCAGACTATGATTACCACATTTGCAGGATATTGCACTCCAATCATTCTCCATTCTCACGATTACAAGAAATTTTCCGCAGATAGTACATAAAATTCATCTTTGTAGGGAGTTATCTAGGCATTGTGTATATCCATGCTGGTTGTTCACCAACAATATGAATCCTAGCTAACTCTCTAGGCAGGTGAAATTGCCTCACTTTGTATTGCCACAAAGACTTAGAGTTTTCGGGAACAGAATGTGCCGTAGTCTGCCATACCCCAACTGGAGGAACAGTTGGCAACAGAATCTCATCCAGTATAGGTACAAATGATTCATATGATTCATAATTCGGCCAATGTAGATGTCCACGGGCATATCAATTTTGCAAATTAGTAAATAATATTGGACAGATTGTTAAGTGCAATGACAGGTGTACCAGATCTAATTGCATACAGCAGATGCTGACATATGGTGGGATTCAAGACTGGTATGATATGAACTCTAAAACAGTTTTTAACCTACAATCTGCTACTTATAAACAGTGAGATTCATTCAGAGTTAATTTTTCAAATCTTGCAAGTTGTAAGAGCACATTGTTTTTCCACTCTATATTACAATGTGTAAATTTATTGTGAGAAATGCATACTTGTACAGTGTGCTGAAGTATCAAATTGACCACATTCAGAAGTATATTGGAAGTTTTCAACATTCCCATTATCAGGTTGCAATTCCACATTCTAAGTTGCATAAAGCACAGTGTCAAAGATCGTTGATTGGCAATCAGTCATCATCTGATTGTACTTCTGGACAGTTTATTTATTCAGCTTCAGAACACACAGTGGTATTACTTTCTTTCCTTTCACAATTCTACATTTGTTGGGTGACTGGTACTGGTTTGGAACATAGCATATGTTAATGCCGAGTATGGAATTATGTCTGATGATCATGTCATTTGGGTTCAGTTTACACTCGATGAAGAGATCTATCTGAGTAACACTGTTCCAGAATGAGTTCGATTCATTCCAGTATTAATCTCCAGCTGAACCCAACTATATCAGTTTCTACACTTTCAGTAGCATCTGCACACTGGAAATATGATAGCTATCTGTTCCCAGACATGCAAGACAATTCAGCAGTGCATATTACATCTTTCAATTCTTGAATTGGTCGTGGTTATTTGAATCCAGCATCAAGATCTGTATGGTTTGGATGATCATGTAGACAGGCCTATCTGTATTATTAAGCAGATTACTAAGTTGGAAATTGTACCTGTGAGAGCAATATTTGAACCGGTACAAATGATGTAAATGAATGCAATACTGGATGGTTTGATTATTATATTGCTGTACAATTGAAATCTGGAATTGGATATATACTGAATTGTGTATTGATTGGAATACCTGAATCAAAGTGTGCAGAAATATGTGGATTATCAACATACACAATTTGATATCATCATTAGATCTATTACCACTGCAGAGTACCACTCAACATTTAATGTAAGTTGTAATAACCTTAATGATAAGGTCTATAGTCCCAGCAGCTCCAAAATGCAATTGACCATAGGGCTTAATTGTGCAGCATTCTGCAGACTGTAATATACCATATAGAATGGGATTGTATTTGGCTCCACAATTTTACAAGCATTGGAGAGGATCTGAAAATAGTCTTGCATTTACAGAGAGCATTGCACAGCATAGTTCACCAGTCTGGGAGAATACGACATCACATGGGAGGCTTGGTGCAGCAGTTTGGAGTGGCCAAATTGTTCGCTTATGACTTCCAAACAGTTCTATATTTTGCTAAAGCAATGCTCTATCATGGTTTAGTGCACAAATATCAGAATGCCTATATATAAAGTCTTCAGCAGAAAGATTGCCAGCATAGTGAATGTAATATATGTTTGGAGTTCCAAACTCCTTTGGGTGCTATCCCATCACATTCCCTTCATCACACCATTGGTCATGCTGCCTCACTCTATCTACAAATACTAATGCTGTGTATTTGCTTCCTTGGATCCCATTGGTGGTTGATTGATTATTGTACTACATGAGGTATTGTACTGCATTTCAGTGATACACCTGGGCATTATAATGTTTGAGGAGATGGTTAGTCCATTTCTTGTTTACTGTGACTCCTTCCAGTGTCATACATTCTATGGATCTGTTCACACAAAATACTGCGTTGTAAATAAGGTCTGTTAAATTCTCTCATCTACTATAATGTAGTAGTTGTGCCTCTACCTACTAACTGAGTTAATTCCTAATAATTACAAAAGAGTTGTATCCATCATTCATTTTTTGCATATGTCATATCTATCTGCACACACATCTATACATAACTAAGGTTGATACATTTCAGCAATTACTCATGCTGTAGTGGAGCTGTCCACCTGGACTGCATTCACATGATTGTTTAGTCATTAATGTTGATATACATCAAGGGCCACTGGTTTTCCTCAACAACTGATAACTATACTCCATGCCTTCGGTAGTTCCCAAGAAGTGTGTTCACCACCTCAATTCTACTACATCTCTTGTGAATACCTACCAACACTATTACTGAAATGTTTATTTCCTGTTGCAGTTGAATGTTTTGTTGTATATGAGGTATTGGGTCGCATGCTGTCCAGATTGTGTCATTGCTAGTGTTAGCAACTGGTCCGGGTAATCTGCCAGCAGTCCAGGTTTGGAATGGAAACATTGGTCGGTTAGGTTCCAGACCTGTCCAAAGACCCAACACGCTGCATCTTGGCAGTCCAAACCCTGATCAGTACCCGTTGGGTCCAATCTCCGGTTTGGCATTTTAGTTTGTACTAGTTATGGTTGCATGCAGACATCCTACTGTTAATCGTAGAATATAATAGATGATACATCGCTGCTCTTTTTGGATGCACAGCCCGTGATTATAATCAAAAAATAGAGAGATTCGCTCCCTGCCCCATTGTGGAAAGGAGCGTCAATGGAGTGTCAAAGATTTTTGGTCCTGCATCTTGGGTAATCAGAGTGGGAATTGGTTGCAGATAGTCATAACTGAAGTATTGGCCTCCTTGAAAGGCAAAAGAGGAAGCGACATGCTCCCTTCCCCAGCTTGAAAATGGGCATCAATTGAGAGTCAACAATTTAAGGTTCCGCATCTTGGGTAATCTAAGTGGTGCATGATCGCAGACCTCTATTCAGGAGGAATTGGCAGCCTCTCTAGGCAAATAACCAAGTGACATTCCCATCACAGCCTCCTGGACAATTACAACTTACTTCATTTCAATGCTGCAACTAGGAGTTCATGAGCATTTTGGCCTAGAAAAACGGGCAAAACATCATATATAGACAATGACCGCCAACTCGCGCTTTCATTACGCATGATGAATGGCCAAAAATTGTTGATGCTTCCTGGACGCCGATTCTCAAGATGAGTCAGGGAGCGTGTCACTATCTCTTTTGCCTATATAGGCAGCCAAGACTCTGATTATGTATCGTAAGAACCAAGTCACTTTTCAATTACCTGACTTACAAGACCAAAATTCGTTGACGCTTGGGTGACGCTCATATTCAGAATGCGGCAGGGAGCGTCTGGCTCTCTGTATTGCCTATAAAGCCAGCCAACACCGCATTGATCAATGGCCGCAATCAATCGCCATGCAGAGGACCAACTATGCATGCCTCAGAATCATTGAAGCTCTGTTGGAGGACATTTTGCCGTGCCCGTATCCACAATATGTTACCATTTCATTTGGCATAGTATATCTAATAATCGTGTTTTGGCAGCCTTTGTACTGTCTTCGTGTACTTTCCCCTACATCACTACATTATTCTTCACTAATACATAAAAATATATCATTTATAATATACTTTAAAGTGTCAGATAATTGTAGATAATAATACACTCAGAAATCCTGTTCCATTCCATCAATGCTCGTCTTCACAGTCAGGTTCGCTCAATAGGCTGCTATCATCGGCAGAATGGATGTCAGCTGCAACACCACGCGGCAGATTGTGTACCAACCAGTGGATGTTCCTTCATTGGTCACCAAATCTGGATTCAAATCTTTATCGCACTTGTGATCCTTGGCATATGCATCAAGATTGAACAATTGAGAGCTGGGAAGTGGAGTGTATATACACACATATCTGGGTGGCCCACGTTGCATTTCAGATTCGGGAGCGCCCTCATTGTCACTGGGTGGCACAGGTGACGTTCCGGGTGGATGTGGCCTCAGTTCTGGTGTTGGCTGCCTGAGTCACTCTGCTGGAGGTGCACCCGTGCCTTTACGCCTCCAGCATGTCTGGGGATTCTGTACTGTGCCATTTTGGCAAGGAAGGAAGCCATCTATATGATTTTCCTAGAGCATAGCCGAGTGTCTTTCCATCGCAGCCTTCACATGTTCATGATGAGGATACTCAACTCCCCGCATCTTTTCTTCTGGGATTTCGGCCTAAGGTTTCCCATCACGGGCAGCTATGAATTGGTCACACAGCTCTGTAGGTATCCTGCCGCACATCATACTGCCTGCCGATGGCAGTCTGCCCCGATCCAGGAGTACTCACATCCGATCACATGCTGCTTCCAATCCCTGCTGCTTACAGCTTTACGGAGAATCTTCAACTGTGCTTCCAGGTTCATATTTTTGGTGGCTGCATTTGCAGAGTCACGGTCAACGAAGAGGTGTCTGCATTGTAGTTGGGTCCCAGTGGGTGGTGGATTGGAAGAGGCGCCTGGCTTTCGGTGCGATTCCAATTCACCCACACCATGCTGAGGTGTCTGGAGCGATAACGTACTGGTATGGAAGTGAAGAGATAATGATCACGAAAGAAGTGGGAGGTCCTGAGGAAAATGATAACAAACAGAAGTGGGAAGTCCTGAGGAATATATAGTTAGCTTCAAGTCAACATGGAATGCGTAGCAGCCAACTTGCATGTTCAACACAGATTTAATCCTGCCATGTATAGCTGCAGGTTGCACTGGATTCCAACAGTCCTGCGATTTGCACCAAGTCGGTCCTATGATTCGAGTTCATTTATGATGATAAATCAAGGTGAAAGACCGACGAAATATTGTGTTTGTGAGATATGAACAGCACATTCTTCAACAGAATGGACATCTGCTGAAGTTTGTCTGAAGAAATCAGTGCGATCTTACATGAAACAGACCTTAAACATCATGTAACAATGAATGGTTTGGGTTCCTATTACCAATGTAGTGACAATCGAAAGACAGATTTTGCTTTGTTCGAGTCAATCAAGCGTAACAATCTCAACATCACAGACGCAGATTGCCTCCATGTGGTCCATTTCTTGGAACATCCAACATCTCGCCCATCAACAAAGTCAACGAAAAATACAATGCTAATTGCTCCGGAATAGAACCTTTCGCCACTACCGCCAGGCAAATACAGCAAATCAAGAAAGCGCTCCACACGACGACGTGATCAAGCGAATGAAGGTATGAGTGGCTTGCTGGCGGAAACCGTCCTCGCATATGGTGCATTGCGCAGCTCGTGATCCAGAAGGAAGCTTGCTGCGGGGAAACAATGAGAAATGCAATGTTTAAGCAACGAAGAAAAGGAGACATGCATCAAGGCTCATGTGGATAGAAACACCGCTGTGGCAAGAAAGCAAGTGGAGGACCCAAGGATAGCAATTAATTAGGAGCAGGAATATATGAGACATGCTGAAAAGGTGGGATTGACAACCACAAAGCCTGAATCAACATTTGAGGAGATGTTGAACACCATCTGAGATAGTCTGAGCGATCTTGCAAGTTATGACAATTGGGAAGCAGGGGAAGACGAGGATGATGATGAAGAGGATCATGAGCTTGCCAAGGTGAGCAAAGTTGACGAATGGGGCTGAGTGATGGGCACGATCTCCAAACTAGCTGTAACGGCGATACGTGACCCGAGGCCGGGTAAGCGCCATTGTATATAGATCACCCGGTACGACACTTAGATCAGTATTGAATATCTTACCACTATACTCTCCATCGATACTCACTCGCTTTCGTGTGCAACTGTATTCCATCTCATACGTCCACGGGTAGACGTAGGCGTACGTATCCGTCCATTATATTCGATCTTCAGTCAACGGATACGTTTCGCGCATGAGGATATAGCATTTTACCCGAATTGTCAAAAAACGACACAAGTGACAAGAAACGAACAGCTTGCGCATCGATTCTACCGTCAATTGTCTACTATGCCTCCGAAGAAAGCTGCCAGAGGTCAATTGGGCTTGGCTAGTATACGCTCGAGTACGGAAAACCTACGATTGCCTGTCGGCCGAGTAACCCCTATTCTCACCCGAGGAGCCTCCGTACCTCAGGAGGATGAGAGCCACGACGAGGACGATCATGACGACGATGAAAACACTGCCGACATGGAAGATGCCCTGAGCGACGGCCTAGGCGACATCCTGAGTGAGCCCGAACCTACCACGCTACCTGAGATCGCGTCAATGCGAAAGATGATCGAGGAACAGCGAGAAATGCTCACCAATGCCATTCAACAGAATACTCAACTATGTGTGCAGAATGCCAAGCTGATGGAAGCAACCTGGGAATACTGCAGAGAGTCTATTCGACTGGAAGCAACAAAAACTACAATCTTCGATATGACCCATCCAGAATGGTACTGCGGTGGACCAAAAGCGCTTGATAACTTCCTCGACACCTTGAGATCAAACTTCTGATTCAACGCGCACTTATTCCCGCACGGAGATCCCGACAAAGTCAAATATGCAGGGAGCCTTCTCAGCCCATGGAACAATCACCCGGACCCGGCACAGAGACAGACACACAGTACCGATCCGGTAGAGTGGTTTCGAGACCTACAGAGAGACTCAGATCCCTGTTTGGAAGACTTCGAGGCCTTCTCGGCAGAAATGCAAATGATGTATGGCATCAAGGACCGAAAACTCAACCCGGCAATGAAGTGTATGTCCGACTTCCTCGAAGCAGCGAATGAACTGGTGAGAGTCTATGCCAATCGAATCCCAGCAAATGGGAGAGCAGCGGGATGGCTCCCTCAGGACAAGAAGAACCTCTACGAAATTGCTTGGAGCGGACTATGACCAGGACTTAAGTTCAAGTTCAAGCCGTTGACCCCAATAAACGGAAGATTCGACAGTATTGAGGAGCTTTTTGAACGCGGCGCCGATTCAGAAGTCAAGCCGGATGGCAACAAGACTTAACCTCAGCAGCCACAACAACAGCAAAGGTAGTCAGGATAATCATCTCAACAAGGCGTCAAGAAACACAACTTCCGACCATCCTTATCCGAGCAGGCCAAAGCACCGAAGCCAGAAGAGTCGAAGTCGGACAAGGATGATAAATGCACTCCAGCGCCTTGAGTCTCGCCAGAGCTCTACGAAACTCGGAAGTCGGAAGGGAAATGCATACGCTGCAGATCACCGAAACATAAAACATTCCGGTGCACGAAATATACATGCGCCAACTACCCCGAAAACTTTGCCCCTCCGGGAGACGGAAAATAAATCAAACTCCAGCACTCCTTCGATAGTCAACAACCAAAAAACTGGCCTACCTCTCTAAGTATTTGGCTCGGTAGGAGAGGATGGACGAACGGGAGCTTGAATTGCAGTCATTGGGTACAAGGGCGTTCATGGCAACATTTGAGGAAATTCAACCGCATTGGATTTCACTACGGCCGAGGGTTGTCTTAGAGAGCCCGAAACCTCGCATGTGAACTCAATATTTGTGTGGAACGGCAAGACCGGACTCATCGCACAGTGTCCACGAAGTCCAGATACAAGATCAACACGGAGAATTGCAGCGAATACGAGCACTGATCGATTGCGGCGCTACAATCATCTTTATCTCTGCACAACTTCTCAATAGACTTGGACTACCCCACGAAGCAGCGCACATCACAACTCACGGCCTTGACGGTCAGGTGATTGCGCATGGGAGGGAGAGCCGCAAAACAGCGATGACGGTCCAATATATGGATCATTTAGCCCCGGTCAATGAACCGGAGGTGCTAGTCGTCCCAATGAGGCCATACGATCTAGTACTGGGATTACCATGGTTCAAAACCCGCAAGCCGGAGATCGACTGGGCTACCGGTCGATTCACTTCCTTAAGAACCACAAGTGGCCAAGGGGAGGCACACAGTTCAGGTATGATAGTGCAGTGGTATGAAGGTCGGGATGATGAAAGTACTACCTTACGGCTGCCTGACATTGGTGGTAGTACGCCGATGATCAACTTGACGTCAGAGATCCCTATGGATCCAGATGAACAACCATGGGAGAGCGGTGATGACAGTCCTACTCCAGATATCAACATACTTGGAGCAACCTCATTCGACGATCACTTAGCTAGCGATGTGACCATCGAGACATTTGCCTTACCAATTGGGGAATGCAGTGGACTGCTGGGAGCGACTATGGAGGTCACCACTTTGGAAAATCCAGGTGAGATTGAGACTATCAACCCAAAGCGCTGGACAAGCGAGCAGGGAGCAGCAGCGGTAGTTGCGGCAGAAGAGCGTCCTCGGATCCTTGAATGACTGCTACCGGCTTGCCAAGTCATGATGGGAGTTGTGGACCTGCAGGGTTTGGCTCGTTTCTGGGTGAACCGCTTGACCTGCAATTCCCGGGCATTCCTTCCCATCATCCCAAATCCCAAGTGGAGATAGAAGGCTAACACGCAGATGCCGGAACAGGTACTGTACCTACTGATGATGGAGGTCGTATCCCCGTGAGATACAAGGACTATGTGGACGCATTCAGTAAAGATATGGCAGAGACTCTTGCACCGCACCGGCCAATTGACCACGCGATCGACTTGGAACCAGGCTTCAACATACCAGATGGCTGAATCTATAACCTTTCAGAAGTCGAGTTGAAAACTCTCAAGGCCTACATCGAAACAAACCTAGCCAATGGATTCATCCAGCGTTCATCGTCGCGCGCGGCAGCACCGATCGTATTTGCGAAGAAGAAGGACGGTGGCCTACAACTTTGTGTGGACTACCGAGCTCTCAATAGAGCCACGGTGAATAACCGATATCCTCTTCCACTGATCTCAGAGATGCTTGACAGGTTGCGCGGAGCTCGGATCTTCACGAAACTGGACCTTTGGAATGCCTATGACCTCATCCGAATGAAGGAATGCGACGAGTACAAAACGGTGTTTCGCACCCGGTATGGTCAGTTTGAAAACCAAGTCACGCCGTTCGGGTTGACAAACTCACAAGCTACGTTCCAAGCATATATCGACGACTGTTTACAGCCTTCCATTGACGACTTTGCTGGGTGCTACCTCGACGACATACTGATATACTCGACCGACCAGGAGGAGTACGAAGAACAGGTGCGAACTGTGCCCCAACGGCTACGACAATTTGGCCTCTATGCCAAAGCCGAGAAGTGCCGTTTCGGAGTCACAGAAGTCGGCTTCCTCCGTTTCGTCATTAGCCCTGATGGGATAGGCATGGAATCGGACGGTATATCACCAATCGAGGATTGGCCAACCCCGGTGTCCGTTAAGGATGTTTAAGTGCTTCTCGGAGTCACAAACTTCCACCCGCGGTTCATCAGGAAATATGCAAATGTAACCACACTGATATCAGACCTGCTAAAGAAAGCAAAGACATCCAGGACGCCTAAACAGCTCAAATGGGAATGGACTCGGGATGCCGAATTTGCGTTTCGGAAGTTGAAAAGGGCCTTCCCCAATGCACAGATTTTCAACCATTTCGATCCGGCAAAGCCGATTATTCGGCAGACGGATGCAAGCGGCTTCGCCATAGCCGGCATTCTCAACCAGTATGACGGTTTTGGGATTCTCAGACCGGTCAACTTCTACTCTCGAAAATGCACCGGTGCCAAACAGAACTACAACCCGTACTATCGGGCGCTCTTGGCCATCGTGGAGACTATGAAGCAATGGCACCACTACCTCGAGGGAGCGAATCATAATGTCCTCATTCAATGCAACCATAAGAACCTCGAATATTTCCAAATGTCAAAAGTACTATCCTGGGGGCAGGCTAGATGGGCGGGGATCCTCTCTTTGTACGACTTCGTTATCGAACACCTGGAAGGCAAGCAGAACCCAGCAGACGGACCATCGAGAAGACCCGACTATGAGATCAGCTATGAGAATACGATGGCAAAGCTCCTGGCCACCTTAGCAGCGACCACCATCACCGAATCACATGATGACCTTCTACCGGAAATCAAGACAGCCCAGGAGACCGACTTTTTAGCCACAGAAATACGGCCAACCTTGGTCGATGGTTCAACCACAGATGAGAATCAATGGAGATCAATCGACGGAGCTCTGACCTATGAGAGGAGAATATACGTGCCCGCGGCACTCCGCGGTAAAGTGACCTGCCATTTCTCCAACAACTCCGAATCCGGTCACTTCGGAGCCCTGAAGACTGCCAAGCTCGTGTGAAGAGATTTTTGTTGGCCTGCGATGGAGTGAGAGATACGGAAGTACATTGCCGGCTGCTAGTTGTGCCACCGAATCAAAGCACCGCGTCATGCATGCTATGGACTCAACATGCCTCTGTCACCGCCTTCTCGTCCGTGGGAGGGACTTACCATGGATTTCGTTACTGACTTGCCAGCGTCAAAGGCATCAGGATACACTGGGATCTTGGTAATCGTCGACCGTTTGACTAAAATGGCAATCTACCTCCCCTGCAGAAAGGACATTGACTCCGCAGAGCTAGCACGAATGTTCTTCAAACACGTGATCTGCAAAGGAGGCGTACCGGACAATATCACCACCAACCGCTGCAAAGAGTTTACCAGTCGATTTTGGGACAGAGTTTGCTACCACCTCAGTGTCAATCACCGCATCTCGACTGCCTTCCACCCGCAGACGGACGGTCAAACCGAGCGGCAGAACCAAACGATGGAGCAGTACCTCCGAGCCTTGTGCAACTACGAGCAGGACAACTGGGTCGAATTGTTACCGCTGGCAGAGTTTGCCTACAACAACTCCATCCACCATTCCACACTGATGACACCCTTCTGGGCGAACTACAATTACCATCCTATGATGCAGTTTAAGCCTCCCAAGGACCCCAGTTCCAGATGACCGATGCAGGCAGACTCGTGGATGGCAGGCATGGAAGAGACTCACCGCATTCCCCGGGAAATCATAATCGAGGCTCAGGAACGACAATTGCAGTACGCCGGCAGAAAAGAGATGACTTTTGCGGTTTGAGACAAAGCATGGCTATCGACCAGGTACTTGACAACATTAAGGCCTTCAAAGAAGCTCGATTACAAGCGCACAGGACCGTATACGGTAAGTACGATCATCAATAGAAATGCTTACAAACTAGACTTACCGAGTACAATGCGGAATCACAACGTTTTCCATGTGTCGCTTCTCGATCGTTACACACCGCCAGTCGGAGGTCCGCCTTCTTCAGAACCGCACCCAATGATAGTCGAGGAACCAGAGGAATGGGAAGTCGACCGCATACTCGACTCCCGGTGGCGCTATCGGAAGCTGCATTATCTCGTCCAATGGGCCGTTTACAACCACATACGCACCAGCTGGGAGCCGGTGGAACACCTTAAAAACGCCCGAGATCTAGTGGACAAGTTTCACCGAGAGCATCCGGATCACCGACGGGAGTAGGGGTATAGAGTCCGCGGCGGAGGTACGGAGGACATGGAAGCAGTTTGGACGTTTCATTGTACTTTGTTTCTTCATGTCCTTCTCATCTCTTTTGATTGGATTTCGGCCCGGTATAATGGCGTCGGCACGGGTTTTACCACCTACCAATGGAAGTGGAGTTTCCCGGTGTGCCGAATCCACCAAAAGGTCACCATTCAGCGTACCGATCGGTTCTGGGACTTATGGGTTTGTACGATTCCGTACGTAGGATCATTGTTTCATTCTTTGTTTCCTTTCCCTTGTTTCTCTTATATACTGGCTTTGGCAGCCCAGGAGGTCTCCGCCTAGAGAGGGGGATAATGTAACGGCAACACGTGACCCGAGGCCGGGTAAGCGCCATTGTATATAGATCGCCCGGTACGACACTTAGATCAGTATCGAATATCGTACCACTATACTCTCCATCTATACTCACTCGCTCTCGTGTGCAACCGTATACCATCTCTTCCGTCTACGGCTAGAAATAGGCGTAGGTGTCCTTACACTAGCCCAGCATCGCATGGAGCGTTTTCGGCAGGAGCAGATGAAACTGGACCCATTGTCACGACCAGGCTGGCGAGACACGGCCAACCACTTCCGTGTGAGAAATAAGAAGTATGGGCCAACCCAATTGAAGGTTCCTGCGGTTGTTCAATCTCAAATGGCAAATGCGGGGACCTCATCTGCACTGACGACATTTGGTGAGCGTATGGAGACTATTGATAGTGTACCCAGAAAAGTGCTAATGCAGCAAGTGACTTCTCAACCAGGGAGTAGTCATATGTGGCTAGGTGTACGGAAACCCCAGACACACAAGGGCAGTCCGTCTCTCCCGCCCGATGCAGCACCCGATTCGTCACTGATTAAAAATTGATATCCTGTTGAAAAATAAGCATTGATTGCTGCGTATGGCGTCCCAAGCCATTTACCATATAGAAATCAGATCGAAGCGAGGATATGCTGACGGTTCCTGCATTACCAGACGAGTCAATAGACAAAGTGATATTTGTAACAATGTATCTCATCGAAAAGCAATATATTTTCCAATTTCGCTACAGGTCAGTGTGTACCCGATTTCAGCGACCACATTGTGAGACCTTACAATATGTTTGTGCATGTGGAAGGGTCAGATGGGCCATGGCAATGTTCTAGACTCCAAATCGCATGGACAGACAACCGTTGAACTTGATATCGTCCTGCCTGTAATTTTTTAAGTTAGAAAACTCAAACTAAATGAGATATGAAACTCCTAAACAAAATTTAAGTCAGTGATGTCATGCGAGTCATGGATAGAGCAGTCGAAGTGCAACACACACCGGGATGAATGACAACCGTCATGTTGCATTTGTTAATGCATCCAACTACATCACTCTCTGCACCAACCTGGTGCACATGGTTGAGATATTGAAAATTGCTTATGGTAGGTCATCGAAATCATGGAGAATGAGCTGGATGAGGAAAAGTGAGGAAGTCGGGCGAAATATATCCAAAATTGGAGTCCAGATCTACATGTGGTTGATTGCCAGCCGACAGCACTGTAACGTGATAGGCCAACATCATTTATCACTCAGATAATGTGTCTAGTGGTGGATCAGAAATTGAGAGGCCTGGAAGCTTTTGGATACAACTGATTATACATAGAAGCAATGTATTGGCTGCCAATAACGACTCTATGCATTTTTACATTCAATTTTTGGCATCCAATGCCTATTAGTAGGTCATTAAGGTGCGTATCAACGGAGCGTCAACAATTTCTGGTCATACATTTTGCCAAAACAAAAGGCTGCAAAGTCACATCCTTCCACAGTGATTTTATCGGCTTTTTTTATAGGTGAAGATGAAACTTACCCGCTTGTTGCCCCATACTTGCAATGAGCATCAACAATGCGTCAACGATTGTTGGTCATGTGAGTCTGATACACAAACAAAGACTTTGTCGCTGTGTCGCATGATCAAAGTATTGGCCGGCTTTAAAGCCCAAAATGCTACGGACAACATCCCTACTATCTCCTAAAAACAAATATCAATGGAGCATCAACGATTTTGGTCATTTCATCGTTGAATCATCGAACTGCTGTACAACGTCATTAAGCTATAATCCAATCGTTGGCCCCGTCCATGGGTAAGAATTGTTCTAACAATAGTGTGACCACCACCTACAAATGAGCGTCAATGGAGTGTCAAATATTTGGCTTCTTGCATCGCGTGTAAGCAACGGTTCCAGACCGTCACTTCGGGTGCGGGTCTTGGTTCAAACTGAACTGTTGTCAGATAGGCGGTGTAGGGTGTCAATAATCCTGAACCGTCAACTCGGGTACAGTTCGATGGTAAACTCCCAACCCATCTGAACTGGGGCGGGTTGTTACCGGGTTGCCCAGCGGGTCCATCCATAAATTCATATAAGGCTCTTATCTTTGAAAGCAGTTAATAGTATCTTATCAAAATTGCATTTTCAACAACCAATAATAGGTTTTTGCATGCCTTGCAGCTTGCAATATGGATTAATTTGGAATCTGTATTTTACCTTTCATATATTGTATTTTTGCCAATCAGGGCGTTCAATAATTCTGATATCAATGCGGAGATCCACGGAACGCCTTGATTACCAAATATGCGACAACTAACACTGTTCACGCTCCATGGATGCTCATTTGGAGGATGCAGCAGGGAGCATGTCACTGTTGTTTTTGCCAGTGAAGGCTGCCAATAGTTGATAAATGAATGTATGCAACCAATGGGAACATAAATTACCCAAGATGTGAAGCAAAAAATCCTTGACACTACATTGACGCTCATCCTCAGGATGCGGCAGGGAGCATATCGCTGTAATATATCCCAGTAAAGGCTGCCAATATGTAATAAATCGATGTCTGCAACCAATGGAACATCAATTACCCATCATGCGAAGCTAAAGATTGTCGACGCTCTGTTGACGCTCATTCTCAGGCTGCGGTAGGGAGCATGTCGCTTTAGTTTTACCCAGTAGATTCTGCCAATATATGATAAATGGACGTCTCCAACCAATCGGAACATAAATTATCCATAATGCGAAGCTTAAAATCATTGAGGCTCTGTTGACACTCATTCTCAGAATGGGGCGGTGACCGTGTTGCTATCTGTTTTGCCAATAAACGCTGCCAATACATCGGTTATTCATAACAGCGACCAAATCACTGTTAGATTACCATACTTACAAAGCCACAAATTGTTGACACTCCGTTGACAGTCATTTTCATTTATTGTCCATTTATTATCTGCTTCCATCGATAATAGTTTCCATCATGATTTAAACATCTTGGTGGTCTTTGTGTCAGATTGAGACTTGGCCCTGTGGCAAAGCCGAGCGCTGTAACATTCTTGCACTGTTTCCTCTCACACGACTAAATTTCATGTCTCTTGCCAAAAGCTCCATTGCACCTGCTATTCATCTGTTTATCAACCGATATTCACAAGCTACTGCTCACCATTCACCCATAATACATCTCTAACTAAAACTCTCGGTCAAGATGCATATAGAAGCTGGTGAAACATTGGTGCATTCTGTCCTACTTTTTCTTCACTCCGTTGTTCCTCCGTGTTTCACTTGCATTGACCGTCACCAACACCGTTTCAGCCTGCCTCTTTGACTTCTGTGTAGGCCGAATCAATCCACGAACATTCAACGTGGTGCTCACATCCCACTGCGCTGGGCATTCCAGATCGTCGATGCTATTGTCTTGCTCTATATCAGATTCAACGCACGCAGCACATTCATCTTCGCTGTCATTTGTATTATTTCAGTTCCCATTCCAGTTAACCCAATCTTAAGTGTCCGAAATGCTTTCAGGTGTGCTATCCTCATCACATTCGACTGGATCACGGTTGTTTCTTCGGATTCGGCTGACATGTAATGTTTGAGTCCCTCCTCCAGCGAGGTCCTTTGCAGACAAAGGTGGTGGCAAAGGAGATCTTTCTAACAATATAAATGCAGCAGCACCATCATGTTGAAAGAGTGACCAGGGTGCTTTGACGATCTCTTCCGTGTCCGAAATGTATCCCACAGCGGTTATCTGCCTGTTTTGAACCCGAGATTTCTTCTGGGTAGCACGTAGGTTTTGGCTGCCCCGCCACATCTCCAAAAAGTTGCGAACCTTGGCCATTCTGTGCAATGTCTTTTCCTCCACCTCGTTCTACATTTCGGAGTCATTGCGGAATTCATTGTATCCAATTGAGGGTCAGCGGCTGCTAAAATCTGGTTATGGGCTCGAGCAAACTGCCTTGCAACCACTTTTTCGCAAAGGGTCTGGCCTGTGGATTCTGACTGCCTCCAGCAGAGAACATCTCGGCCAAGGGAAGGACTGCCCTCCACTCCGACACGAGGTGGTATGATTGAGAATATCTCGCGTGTCACATTGAAGAGATTGGCGTACTTTGAGTGTGTTTCCAATTGTTGGTGCCACCATTCGGTCATCTCCGGTAACCAAAATGTACTGCTAACCTCCATTGGGTCAAAGTGGAAATCATTGAGATTTGAATTAATTTGCCCCCAGATCTTTGGTGTTTCAGGTGGCGAATTCAAATACAGCCTAGCGGCGGTGAATCAGCGTGCTGCGTGATCACTTCATCTGGGTGTCATTTCAGCCACATCGTTAGGTGTTCAGTATTCTTCATCATCACTGGACAAATCATATGGATCAAAGGATGATTGAAAGGATGCTGAATCTGCTGCAGAGGGGATGAGATTGCCGCTCTGTAGGCTTTCGGGTTAATTGAGTGGCGCACATCGATGTTTTTCTCAGTATCCATTCTCCATATACTTCAGAAATCCTTCTTGGTATTGGATGGCATAAGATGTCGTGTCCTCAGGATTAATATCCATTCCCTTGGCCCACTTTCTACACAATCAGAACTTTCGGAAAGGATTGAGAATACATGCAGAGTTGAGATATATACCCATCGTTGGAGTCACTTCAGCTTAATATCTGGACAGCTCATGTCGAGCGAACTCCGCGGCGAAGAACAAGTTTCCCTTCCATTGAGTCTTGTTCTTGGCCAAAGCTCTCATTAAGCCACCGATATGATCAAATATCTCATTGTACACTGTGATAACAGAATGCAATCTAACAGTATGCCTCTTGGACATCCACAGGGTCCAATATCGAAATGGCCTCAATACTTCCATGACATACTTCACAATGGTCCATTCATCTGGTGTTGTGAAGAGTGGCCCTTAATCACAGTATTTTGGATTTTGAAGTCACTCGTGTGCGAATTACCGTAATCGGTAGGCAGACTCGAGCGACTCCTGTGTAGGGTTCCAATGTGTCTTCATGTCCATAACCGGAAGTACCGGGATGTCGACTTTGGTTTTTTGGCAGTCAATGAACTCATTTCGATGACCAGTTGTCGGTATAATCAATTCTGCAGTATTCTCTGCTCTATGAAGGTCAATTTCAGAACTTTCAAAATATCATGTACTACGTACTTTCTCAATTATTTTTGCGAAACCTTGTCTCGTGGCCGACGCCTTGTTGATTGTAGCATTGTGGTCTTTTCGAAGTCCTACACTCTTCCCAATGTCGGTGCTTTCATTTTCTCCACAACGATGATCGCCTGCATGGGCTTTCCAAGACTTTGTGCTGCCATTTTCACCGAAAGTGCTCATGAATGCACCTGAAGCCGGCTGTATGACGTGTGCCATGCACGGTATGTGGTTCCTCAATGCTGGCCAGGCTATTGCAGATGCCTCAAGTCTTGGTTGCAGTTCGCGGGTCATGGCTTAATTTGTGGAAACACTATCAGTCGTAATGCCAATCAAACGGACCTCAGTAAGCTGAAAACGATCAAGCACATCCTTCAAATGTATGGCTAGCCTGGCTCCAGTATGTTGGCCTATCACCTATCATTCTTAGTTATCTTTCGAGACAGGAAAAGAACAGGCGATCAATCTCATCGAAAGTGCGTTCATCTTCACGCAATGCCCATTACCGATCCATATAGTATTGAATGACCGATGTTAACGCTAGTTTGTTTGTGGATGTCCATCGGTCTAAAACTAAACTCACGTTATTTCGTGGAGGCAATTTCTTCATAATTGCATTCACTGTCAGTGCATATTCCCTCCTGCAGATGTTGTTGAGGGTTGTAGCGGACGGCAGCCCTAGGTCATCGCAGGATGCCCTATGTGACCATCAGAGCTCCAGATTTGATATAGCGTTCCATGGAATGTGAGCTGACTCAAAACCTAACATGAGGTAGTGATTCGACGTGTCTTGGTGAAATTTGGAAGTTTTAAAGTCCTTAGCTGCTGGTATGGAATGTTTTCTCTGTCATTTCGGTCAATATGGATCAACCTGGATGTCAAATATGATTTTCATCCGCAAACTTGATATTGTGATTCCTGGACTTCCGTGCCTGGAAACGAGGGCCAAAGCTGTGTCATCGACCATCAATCTAGTCCATTCAGTAACCTGTGACTCTGTTAATTCGTTTGACTTTGCGATGTGAGCTTTTGCCAGCAAGTGTTTCCCCATTCTGCTGGTCCCATGTTCTGATGGATGCCGAAGAACTTGATGACAAACAATACATATGATGCAAGGGCTGCCGGTCTCCTCAATTCCGCAGTCTAAATAGCATCACCATGAAGCTGCATGTCGAGAATCATACCAAGCAATATGCCGCTTCGGGCCTACATTCATTGAAGCCCACCAAGCATCGAAGATTATTTGCAATGGCAGGTCGCACAAAACACGATTAAAGAGACATCCATTTTTGGAAGAGATCATAACCTCGAGCAATGAGGTGTTCAAAGAGTGTGAATCTGACATGGCTGTAGGAAATTGGAAGCTGGGTAATCCAACTTCACAGACTGCCGAAAGTAGCAATACAGTAAAGCACACTCCAGGTTCTGAAATATTGACTCTACAGCTACAAGCAAAACAATCAGATCTGTAAGACATTGCATGCATATTTGGGAAGTTGTATACATGGAAAGATTGCAAAAAATGACCACATATGACTCGATTTCAGAACAGCACAATGCAGTTCATTGCTGTGTAGCGTTCTGAGCAGCCACAAAAACAGATTACGCTCAGTGGGCGCGCAATTGTAGGAGGCAGACACGATCTTGTCACTAGGTGTTTTGCCAATGAAGGCTGCTGAAAGGTTCGTTGTGGGTTATCTGCGTTCCATTGCCGTTAGATTATCACAGAAGCAAGAGGGAGAATTGTTGACGCTCCATTGACCCTCCGTTGATACTCCATTGACTCTCAGTTTGGGACATGGTAACGATCTTGTTGTAAGCATCTTGTCCTGGTACGGCGACCAATCGTTTGAGTATCGATCAATGTAGTCTCATCGCCCCTTGATTTTCAAAGATGCAAGGCTGAAAATCGTTGACGTTCCGTTGACTCTCATTTTCAGGGCATAGAGAAGATGTTGTCACAAGCATTTTTGCCTTGAAAGGCGCCTGATAGTTTGATTATGGGTTGATGTTGCCGCACAGCCGTTTCAATTTCCAAGATGCAAGGCCTAATATCGTTGACACTCCGTTGACGCTGATGTTTAGGGCATAGTGATGATGTCGTTGAAAGCATATTTGCCTAGTAAGGTGGCCAATAGTTCAATTATGTGTTAATGTTGCCGTACAGCCCTTGCATTTTCCGGGATGCAAGGCCAGAAGTCGTTGACGCTCTGTTGAGACTCATTTTCGGCCACAGTAGTGAGATGGTCGCAACCATTTTCGCCTAGAAAGGCGGCCGATAGTTCGATTATGGCTTGATGCTACCGCACAGCCCATGCAATTTTCATGATGCAAGGCCAAAAGTCGTTGATGCTCTGTTGACACTCATTTCTGGGACATAGTCGCAATGTTGTTGCGATCATTTTTGACTCGAAAGGCGGGCGATAGCTCCATTATGAGTTACTACTGCAGCGAAACCTTCTGGATTTTCCATGATGCAATGCCAAAAATCATTGATGCTCCATTGACGCTAATTTTTATGAGGTAGTAGTGATATCTTTCGTTGCATTTTTGCCCACAAAGGCGGCTGATAGAATGATCATCGGCTGATGTTGTTCCATAGCTCCCAGGTTATCGAGGATGCAGGACCAAAAATTGTTGACGCTCCATTGATGCTCATTTTTAGGAGGTAGTAGCAATATCGTCTCTAGCTCTTTTGCCCATAATGGCCGCCAATATTATGATTATGGCTAAATGCCGTTGCATAGCCCAGTGATTATTCAGGATGCAAGCTCAGAAATGATTGATGCTCCGTTGACGCTCATTTCTATGATGGCGCAAGGAGCATGTTGCTTGCCATTTTGATTAGTATGACAGCCGATTCTCCTTCTTTGGATCGATGCAACCATGCAGTCATATGATTACTGAATGGGTAAGACAATAAATTGTTGACACTCCGTTGATGCTCATCTTTGAGCACACCTTCGAGACATAGTAACAGTCATTGGGTGCTCAACAATTGTACAAAAAATGCATACAGGCTTTATTGGCAGCCTGTATACCGTTTCTATGTATTTTCATTTGAATCCAAGATCCTTGACACATCTCAGTTTCTGAGCCACCTCTACACATGTCATTTGCATGATGAATGACGTAGTTCCATAGAGTTTCAGCGCTTTCGGCCGGCAATTTACAGCATAAGAATCCATGCACTGGTTGTAGATATTTGTAGCCTGACATCCTCTCCATTCCTTATGCAGCTCATTCTCCTCGACCTCCATGATGTGCCATAAGCAATTTTGAAATCCTCGACCATGTGCAGGAGGTCTGAGCAGAGAGTTTCGCAGTTGGCTGCATCGATTGATGGAGCCTGACGGCTGTCATTTATACGGATTGCGGATGTGCTGTGACCACTTCTCCTATGAGTCGTATGACATCCGTGACTCTAACTTTGTTACTAAATTTCGTCTCAAATTTAGGTGTTGCTTTATCATTTAACCGTAACAGGCAACACCATATACAGTTTGTTGTTCGTGTATCACCGTGATTGGTAGTCTATAACATTCACATGGGCCGTACGACCCTTGCGAACACACTGACGAATAATCCTGTCTCATAATTTGGTCACTGACATCCAGAAAAAGCTGACGCATAACAAAGAAGGTACACGAATTGCATTTGCCTGAGATCCAGGGTCAAAAATGCCAATTTGGCTGTCTACTCCTCTGGTGACGCAGGAGCCGTCACAATGTCTTCGTCCGAATCCAATTTCTATATGGTAATTTGCTCGGGAAGCCACATGCAGGGGTACATGCTTACGGGTTGAACTGGCTTCGCAATCTCCATCTGTGATCAATCAGGCACCGCATTGGGCATGAGAGATACTCTCTGATTGTCTGCCTGAGGTTTCTCTGAACCCAGCTACATTTGAATACTTCCCGGTCAAGACGTCACTTGCGGCATTTGTAATTATTCGTGGAGGATATCAACAGCCTACATAAGCTCTCCAAATGTTGTCGGTGATGGTGTGGCAGCAGTCATGTCTGTTTGGGGCTTCACAACTGCCGGAACCTTCCATTCAGTCTTCCTGCACTTCATATCTCTCTCTCAGAAGTAGTCGGCCACCTCCCCACATCCCAGTTGCATCAGTTTGTCAATCATCATCTGCTTGTGCCGAAAACTCTCCATACGGTGTTGTACCATTTTGGAGATTGTGTCCATCACCTAGCCAGGTTCGTCCTCTTCGCTCAGCTTGCCAAGCTCTGTATCTTCTTCCTCATCATCCTTGTCTTCCCCATCCTCCTCATCTTTGGAAATTGCAAGAGCGCTCAGACTGTCTCCGATACCATTCAACATCCCCTGAGAAGTTCTTCCAGGCTCTGTGGTTGTTGATCGTGCCTTTTCAACATTTCTTATATGTTCCTGCTGTTGCTTAATTGCTGTCTCTGCGTCTTGAACTGACTATCATGCCACTGCAGTGTCTCTATCAACATAATCCTCGATCCATTTCTTATTCTCTTCGTTGCTTAAAAAGTGCGTTTCCCGTCGGTTCTCCGCTGAAAGCTTCTTTTTAGATCCTAAGTGGTGCCATGATCCCAATGCTCCGACTCTTTCTGCCTCCAAGCCACTCTTGGCTATATTCGCTTGATGACGTCATCGTGTGAATTGCTTCCTTGATTTGCCGAATTTGCCCGCCGGAAGTCGCGGAAGATTCCTCTGCGGAGCATTCACCATTGTATCTTGTGGTGCCCTTGTTGGGCGAGATGTTGGATGTTGCAAGATATGGACCACATGGAGGCAAGCTGGGTCTTTTATGTGAATGTTGGGAGGTTTGATCAAGTTGAACGAGGCAAAATCAGCGTTTCGACCGTCACTTAATTGGGAATAGTCATGCACATCGTCCATTATGACTTGATGGTTAGCGTGTGATTCATGTAAGATCCCGGCTATATCATGAGAAACCCATCACCAGATGTCCTTTCCGTCGAAGAATGTCCTTCTTATATGTATCCAACATGAGATATCAGCTGTAGTTCATCACGATGTATCCCTGGAACAAACAAACAACATCGGACAGACATACTGCACATTGCGGGACCTTTGGAATCCCCTGCATCTCTACGCAGTGGAGCTATATGCACCAGGATTCAGCTTGAATTGAAGATGCAAGTTGGCTGTCACTCATTCCATTTTAACTTGTAGCTAACTATATAATCTTCAGGACTTCCCACTTCTTTTGTGATCATCTTCCTCACCTTTCCACAACTGCAAGTCATGGCTACAGAAACACTTCAACCAGGTGCGATTGGAGCCAAATCGAGCCGAACGACAGGCACTACAACCAATGCGCCGACCGGTGAGACACAGCAGCAACACAGACAATGGTTAGTCCACCTCGACGCTGCAATTGTAGCCACCGAAAATATGACCCAAGCCACACATTTAAAAACAGTACGTAAAACCAGATGCAGCAAGAATGAGAAGCAGTATGCAATCGGATGTGAGTCAATCCATATCGATGTAGACGATGGTCAACTACCAATATGATGCTCAGCTAGGGTACATAGGGAGCTACGTGAACAATGTATCATTGCCTGTAATGGGAAACCTCCATGGTCGACCAAGGCATTGGGCGGCACAGTCCGCGAAATTACACATGACAATGGGTTCAGTTCTGGAATTTTTGCAGATGGATTTCCTGTTACACGTCCCCGGGAATGGACAAAACAAGCTTGATACACCTTGGTCATGGCTACGGAGTCGTATATCGTTGAGGTAATAGCCCATTCTCACTTCAGAAGCAGCAACTAATTGCTTTTAGGTTTTCAACATGGCAGCTACTATGGCAAAACAAGGAGGTTGGGTACAGCTTGAACAGTCCGACATGCGTCTTGCCTTGAATGTGGCCATAATGGCCAAAGAAGGGTTTTTGCGCGCTGCAATGGAGGATACACTGCAACAAATCAAGAAACCTTGCGCTGAAGTCTGAGAAGAGAAGAAGTGGATTATTGTGTTTCCCGGGCATAAGATGGTGAATGGTGTGCTAGAAACACACCCGGCAATGATTGGTGAAAATCAAACGGATGGCTGCCTCCCTTGCCAAAACTGACATGTGAAGAGTGCAGAGACATGCTGGCGGCACGAAGCCACGGGTGCTCCTCAACCTCGACGGGCGCCACCTCCGCCCGGAATGCCACCTGCGTCATCTGATGACAGTGAGGGAACTCAATGCTTCGAAACAGAAGGTGTGCCACCTGGATATGTGCATATACATACTCCGCTTCTCGGTGATCAATCATTCAATCTTGATCCACATGCCAAGGATTGCATGCGCAATAAAGATTTTATTCCAGATTTGCTAACTGATGAAGGTCCATCCACAGGTAAGTACATTATCAGCTGCGGGTTAATGCAGCTGACAGACATTTCATAGAAAACA
>Ga0307515_10002301_pt1 | contig 41752 bp, 25 predicted proteins | sample 17_EM_MG_FD_194513 | JGI IMG/M metagenome (GOLD analysis project Ga0307515, IMG submission 194513) | Populus trichocarpa ectomycorrhiza microbial communities from riparian zone in the Pacific Northwest, United States - 17_EM | ecosystem: Host-associated > Plants > Roots > Unclassified | place... | reverse complement strand
GCGACCCGCTGACAACCCGCCCAATTCAGACGGGTTGGGAGTTTACCATGGAACCGTACCCGAGTGGGCAGTTCGGGTTTATTGACGACCCGGACCGCCAATTTGGCAACGGTTCGGTTTGGACCCGAACCCGGACCCGAAGTGACGGTCCGGAACCGTTGCTAACACTAGTTTCAGCTCTAACCAGACATCTTTGTCGGTTGCCATTCATTTCCAAGTCGTGACGAGTTTCCATAGCGTTATGTAGATACCCACTCCCATCATCATCATCATCATCATCATCATCATCATCATCAACATTGGTGGCATTGCCATCGCCATTGTCGTAGTTGTCACTTGGGGAAAACCTGAAGCTGCCTGTGCCATATAAATCGAATGATGGATCCCTCTATAGAACCGTATAAGAATAGGGAGAGATAAGTTGTGTAATGTCAAACCTGAGATTTCTTTGCAAGTATGTTGTTCGAGTTCCTTGGAGACTCCTCCAAATCACTGTCACCATCATCACCATCACAAAAGCTTTGTTGGCGAGCGTCGGACATAGGATAGTCCTGATCAACGGGGTCAGGACTGTAGGTATGCTGCACTTGCTGTTTCAGCCGACGGCAAGCGTCGACAGAGAGCAGATGGCCGGTTTTCGTGGTGGGGCGCATAGTGTTGAGATGGAAGTAGATGTAGACGAGCTTTGAGAGTCGAAGTGATTGTGGGAGGGCATATAGAGGGGTAACTGCGTGGGGTTCACAATTAGGGCAAAGCTCAGCATACGATGTCGCTCACCATGCTCGCAGGTAAAACTGTAATTGTAAAACGTATCGATGAGGATGATTGCACAGAACACTACCAGATCATTAAGCGGGTTGAAAAGTCAAAAATGAAAGATCTATCAATCTCTTGTAATATTGTTATTGAGATATGCAGTACAGTCAAATATTGACAAGTACTTGTTAGTATTTTACATTACAGGCTTACTTGGAGGGCACACTGGACATGGTATTGTCATAAGTTCACTGGAAAGAAAATACTGGCGGGTACAGAGCTAAACAGTCAGGTATTCCAGAATACCTGTATATAAGTCCAACTGAAATCAAGCCAAAAATCTCTGAGGCCGCCGGCGCAAGAAAACCTGGTATCAATAAGTACAGAGCCATACATTGAAGTACTGAACGATACCGGTGCCCCTGTCAAACTCGAACCAAGCCAAAGATTTCTTTAAAGGCGGAGGTTTCGAAATCAAGGAGTATCTATAGGTACATAGCTATACAAAGCAGTATTTTCCAATACCATAGCGCTATTCAAACTCCAACCAAGCCAAAGACATCTTTACAGGCGCTGGATAGAGAAAAGCCGGTATTTATAAGTACAATGCTATACAGAGCAGTATTTGAAGATACCATCAAACTAATTAAGCCCAACTGAGCAAAGGATTTCTTTGAATGAGGGGAGTACAAAAATGGAGGTATCCGCATGTATAGCGCCATACAGAGCAGTATTGCGAAATACAATGCTATCAGTCAAACTTCAACCGAGCCATGGATTTCTTTAAAAGCAGTTGATTGGGAAAGGGACTGTTACTCATAAGGATGGCGCAATACAGCGCAGTATTGAAAATACACTCAGTTTCATCATTTTTCAACGGAGCTAATGATCCCTTTTAAGGCTTTTGCAGCAGGGACAATTCCAGTATCATTCGGTACGGGTTTGCATTGAGTGGTATTCTCATGTATTTCGAAGCAAAACGGCGGGAGAATGATGATGGTTTAAAATCGTGATACATACTGACGCATACCGCGCTGTATGGATGAGTATTCCATTATACTCGGATTACAAGGTCATTAAGAGCAGAATGTACGACGATTGAATTCTGAAGGCACCACAGGTAGTGCTGAGAACGGGAAACATATATGGCCCCATACGGGTCAGTACTGACGAATATTTGAAAATACTGACAGAACAAGAGCTAAATCGGGAGAGATCTAAAATGCGCAGAGATATAATCATTGCTGTCGCACAAGAAAATCATGGCCGAACAATACCGACACGTACTGATTAGTATGGCTTAGTATTGAACGGTCGCAGTATCTGCGCGGAGTCAGTCGTTACAAATTTATTACTACCTAGCGAGTGGGCAGCTGCCCGCCACTTTTAGACCATGTTCTATCGAGGCATTTACCAATGCCAAGGACCATATGAGGTCATAAAATTGCCTACCATAGGTGACTAAAATATGTAGATGAAATATGCCACAATTTACGATGACAAATTGCACGCGGAGGGCTGTTATAATCTGCGCGGTGGGTTTGGTAAGTAAATCTCTGATTCCAATAATAAAAAGGAGTTGAAAAATAATGAAAGTAGAGCGACTTGCCGTCGTGGCAGCGAGTACCGGCCGAATCCCCAGCACAAGTAAGTCAACACCGCTAGGTTGAAGGAGATAACTCAGCTCCCCGAGTTTAAAACTGCTCTGGCCAAGGTTTGCGCACAGCTCAAGCTTTTTCCTGACCAGGTCGAACGAACCTCACTGCACCTATACGCTCAGTTGTCTCTGCACGTACACGGAAACACATCTCAGATGACTATCAGTGCTGAAGAGTTCTGCCCACTGGAAGTAGGTGCACTGCTGTGCTTTTTTGAGACCAGTGTTCCTAAGCGGCCTGCAGATCAGGCCGGCCCGGGCCCAAAATTTGAGGCCTGCCACCTGCCTTGGCAGCGGCCAGGCCTGGCCGCTTAGGAACACTGTTTGAGACCCAGAACTATTGGCCTGATCCCCTTCCATTTACGCTGCTACCAAATGAGCCGAATGAACTTGGCGAACAGATCAAAGTGAAACACACAGGAATAGGGGGTTTGGTTTCCACAGTAAATTTAGGGATATAGTTACTAGTGCTTCTCATCGTGTATTTTTGTGGCTACATTAAAGAGTCCGGTGTGGTTCTGTTCAAAACTGGCGGTGGTCTATTGGGTGTATTTATGGGCTGAATTACGCTTCATTGGAAGGAAATCCAAGTGTACCAGATAAGAATGAAATAGCTACGTCTAGAGAGTGTATACCGATCCCAGCCGCGGCACTTGCAGAAATCCCAGATTGCCTCCAGTGTAGTCTTAGCCCAAAATTTCGCTACCTTAAGTAATGTCCTAACGAAAACGAACCCATTTGAAGTGCATAGCCCCGTTAATCGAGCCTCTATGCCCATTATTTAGGTCCTTTTTTGTCACGAATTTCTCGGACGTGTTAGCTTGTACGACATGCCGCTCGCGAGTAGCGTATTTGCAAAATTGTGTGAATACCATGATCATAGACGACGCGGTAGCGGGAGTCGCACTTGTATATAGCCTCTTCCGAGGCCCGGTTTTCAGGTCATCCCAAATCTTCAACCCGAATACACATAACTATGGGAGACGATATGGACTGAGACGAAATTTGGGATGACTTAGACAACGAAAAAAATTGGGAAGCCGAGTATTGAAATATACCCAAAGAGCTACGCAAAGAGCACAAGCGAAAAGCAATACCCAAGACCAAACGCCACAACGAAGAACTGTGGTACCGCCCTTCTCACCTGCCGTGGTTTCTTCAAACCAGGCCAGTACCAAGTCCAGCCCATTACCTATACATCGAAACATAAAATATACTTATTTAGAACGGAACGCCTGCACAGCCGAAAAGAAACTCTGCACTATACCAAAAACCACACTTACACAGCCAAACAACACCAGCGCCCTACACAGCTCTGTTAGCCTCACAGCCACACAACGGGAATTAATCAAGGTCAAATACCAAAAAGTCCACCATCCCAGCGAATTCCGTCGGTCTCTCCAGAGTCCTTTCAATCCCCTAGGCTGCAACAGCTCCCTCAACACTAGCAGTCGCTCGCCATACACCGGAAAATCTGTCGCGACGAAATACAGATCTTTTGGGCGGGTGCTCATCGGATCTAGCTGGAATATATCCGCAAACCCTTCCGACTCCGGGCCTATGGCTGCAAATATCCTCTTTGATTCCTCGTCGCTACCGAAGAGTAGCCGGTAGCTATGCGCGACTTCGATCAAGATCCGGAGATAGAACCTGAAGCCTGCCTTATCCAAGCCCGAATCCTTGTCCGCCACAGCGTGCAGATAACAAAACGCGACGTTGGAGTATATCTGGACAACATTGGGATGCCGATCTCGGTCAACGAGAAGGTGTTCCGAAATGTGGTCGGTCCAGACGAACTGTAGGCCCTGCCACTTGGAAAGAAGAGCCGCCGATAAGTCAAGGGACGCAATTTTTTGGCCATCTAACTTGTTGATGGCGACGCCCATGGGGATAAGCGCGCGGATAAGGTGCTCAACGGGGTCTGCTAAAGCATGTGAATGGAGGAACCCGTCATCATTGCGGTTAAGGATCACTGAGAAATCTAGCAGCAAAAAGGACTCGAGAGCAAATACCACCCATTCGTAGGGCAATGCTCGATATGTTTGGTCGATGTTGTTGGGGAAATCGCCATTTCCTTTCCGGCTCAGTGATCGCCTAGGAATGTCTCTGGTGAACTCGGCACTGTGGTGAAATAGGAAGTCGGAAATGGACATTGGCGGTCTAATCGATTGAATCACGATCAGATGTTGCACCAAATATGTGAGCGGCTTGGGCCAGCACTTTCTCGACGCAGGCAAATTAGACAGTGTTGAGAAAACCTTCAGGTTCAGTTGTATGAGATACGTCCGATGCATTTGTGCGCAGCTGTTGCTGTCGAAACGAGACAGCCCAAAGATATTCTTCAGCATTCGTTCCAGCGCTACAGTATCAGAATTGTTAGTTGGAAATCCATTCTTAGCTGTCGGTAATAGAGGTTCAAGGTGATCGCTATACCGACCGAACGGGCCGTCGAGAGGATCAACAAAGCCCTGGCCTGTCAGAGCATTCACTTCATAACACGGTAGCTCCGGAGTCAAGGGTAGATCCCAAGCCCACTCGTTGCCTGCCTCTGTTTTAGGGGCTGGTTCAGACTCATAACCCATCTCGGTCCAATTACCATGTTCCAAGTCAATTTCCTGAACCATAGGCCTCCGCTTGCGAAGAAGACCCCAGATACCGCCAATCCAACCCGTCAAAGAAGCTTGTTGAAAGTTGTCCGCGGGTGTTTTGCTCCCAACTTGCAAAAGCAACTGCAGTCGTGACAGGGGCCACGAGAATGCTTCCGGGAAAGGCTCTCTGGAAAATGATGGGTACAATCCTTGGTCCTGTGCCGGCACCAGGATTTCAGGCATGGCGTACTCGTCGGCATCAGAAGGTACTGGCTCAAGCCCACCTTCTGGGGAAGCAAGTTCCAGACCTAGGCTCTGGTCTAGTGATTCTGGGAGGGATGAGACAATATCAACTCGATCATGGGCCGCGGGTAAACGTATACCTCGAGGTTCTGATAAGGATGTTTCGATCGTGCCTCGAAACGGAAAACATGCACTCTGAGGTTCTGAGAATGGTATTTCAATCGTGTCATGGAACACTTCTGCTTCAGACACGACACTCTCACAGTCATCGTTCTGGGTTGTCTCCGCTCGGCTTAACTCTGGGACTCGCAACAGATTCAATCAATTGTCTTCAGAATTATTAAACTACCACAAAAGTATACATACCTTTAAGTGCAAACTCTTCCAAGGATTCCGTCGCGGAAGAAACAGTCTCAGGAAGTTCCGTGGGAGCTGACGGTGGAATACGAGTCACAAGCTCTGTATGATAGTTCTCCTCAAGCTCGTTTATGCTGTGCTCGCTTGGATCTTCTTCGGGTATATCCTCCATGATGACCCTCGAGGTACCCACAATTTTTATTACGGAGAATCTTTCTTCATCCCCCACTTCGAATTCATTGCATAGCTCTAACCCTACTCTACCTTGCTCTTCTTCCTCCTCTTCCTCCTCATTCCCTGCAAATTGTGCCCCTGCGCCCGAAAGCACGGCACCCGTTTGTGCTGGGTGAAACCAGTGTGCTTTGGGCTCAAGAGGCAATTGTGGTAATTCGAAGTCCGCTGGGGACGAAACGCTACTTTGAGACCATATCGATGATGCCACCCGGGAACCCCAGGAAAACGTCGCCGGTGAGTAGTTCGTTGACGATACAGGAGAGAGTGTGGCATGTGCGCTTGTTGGTGAGAGAAGTTTGGTAGTGAAGTTAGGCGGGAAGAGTCTTGTTTTGTGTGCGAAAATAGGGGAATATTTGTTGACGGATAGTCTGGAATGTACTTCCGTACTGGTGTTTTGCTGTGCTTCGTCGTTGTTCTTCACATTTTCAAAGTCTAGGCAGTCGAATTGGGTGATGATCTTTGGCGGGAATGGCTTCTTGCCCGTGGCTTTTTCCATGACTGCAGGTTGTTGGTGATCGCGACAATACTGTGAACACTTTGGTTTGCGTCTAATCCACGGACTTTAAAAGCTGAGGTAGACGGTGACTGATGCAGTCCTTACGAGTTCAGCGCGCAACCTCCCGCTGTGCGCAAAACAGTGTGCCAATGCCACAAGGCAGACATGTGCATACTCAGGTACTATGCATACGTATACAGAGGGTTAATACATTAGTCCCTGACTTGCATACGGTAGTCTGGAGACACCGAACCAAACGGTGCGCAACTGTGCGATTACCGAGTACAGAAGAGAGCCCGAGGGATCGGAACGAGGAGGCTGTGCATTGAAGTGGGTTGTCAGAGCCTCGTGGGTTATTACACATGCACAACTGGAACCTGTCTACAGAATATCGTCATCTGCGGTATTAATGTGATAATTGGGAGAGCCAATATATTTCAGCCTAAACTGTAAGTTTCAAGCCAATGAGCACCTTGCACTGTGGAACATTGCTCGTCGAGCTGAAAGTTGCGCAAAGAGCAAGGCTGAAGGCACGAGATTTATAATATGCGGCTGTATGAATTCTCCTCGGGGTTCCGCCGCCGGCGCCCATAACTACATCTAGATCGATCGAAGGGTAACTGCAATCTCCGGTGCTTATCCATGCCCAGGAGCCACTTGAAAAGAAGGCTTGGTCCTACTTCAAAAATGTCGCAAAGCATGTACTCTAGAATGTGTCATTCTCTGTCTCTTGTTGACGAGCGAACTTGCAATCCGGTCACGAGCACACCGCAACCACAACATTTAAGCAGAGAAATCAATCCAGAGGTCCGTAGATAAATGCCCGAAGTGAAATCCTATTTATTAAAGGAGTAGAGGCGGGACGGATATCGTTTTTTTCCCAAATGCGAGGGAGGTTAGGGTTCGAACGAACTATAAAGTCTAGAGTTGTACTTCGGACAAAATATCACTTGTTATATCCTGAGTAGGATTAGAAAGCTTTCGAATGTGGATGTTGGGTGTTTATATATATATACATACTCTCGTTAGATTTCTCTCGTCGTTTGCAAGCTCGCTTTGGCTAAGTAAAAAGTCTAGGCACGAGAGCAGTCTGAGCAGATGATAGATATCGTACTATACACATCCTCGCGTGTAAACCCACCAGAATTCTCCCCTTAAGCATTTCAAGAAACGCGAGAACAAGAAATTCCAGATACTTTGCATTCCATGATCCCCGTCGTCTCCATTACCAAGTGCACCTGCCCGCCTTTCTCACCTCCTCAAGCTCCTACCTTCATCTCGCACCTTCCCCCTCCATATCCTCCTCCAATATCAGCACTGGGTCTCTCTCTTGCGCTAGTTTTACGGTTTCGTCTTCTTCATGGATAGAATTTTCATCCTCACCATCGAACCCACTCATCAGATGGGACGCCCTGGGGTTCGCTCTTATGGAGGCAACTTTCCCCTCCGCAGCCTCTGTGGAGCTTCCATCCTTGTTGTCGAACTTATACCTGAATGGGAGGCTTCCAAAATTCGCTTTCATGTGACCACCAGCGTTCATACCTATCACAGGGAACAGCTGCCCCGAGACACCGTGGAAGGCCGTACCGTTACCTAGTTGGCAGCGTCAGTTGTTTAACACTGAGATGTAAAAACACACATACCCACCTTGCTTCTCGCCATTTTTTGTGAAGAACAGCCCTCCGTGTTTATCCATTCCACAGCCAACAACGTCTCCCTTGCCATACGTTGCGTATTCTCTATTGCCACTATTATTCGATGGAAAGGTACAACCATTGTCCCCATGATAACCCCACCACCGGTGATTAGTCCAACCTGGCATTGCATTGAGAGGTGCAATCCCACGGGTAAGCCCAAGTCCTATGATCCTACGCAATGTTAACTATATTGGCGCTAGTCAATAGTGATATATGGCAGTATCAGTTACCTATCTCTGGCATCCTCTAGAATAGTAATCTCAAAATATATTCTGGCGTTTGTGGCAGAAAACGAATGGTTAGATTGAACAACCGCGCGTTGTTGTATGCCATCACGTGAGAGCGGCAATGGTTTTTCGTCCGACGATACTACCAGAGTTTCATGATCAGTATCGTAGAAGTGCATTAGATTATATATAGGTTAATAGGTTAGGTGCATACTAACCACATATTGCATCTAGCTGGTTGTTTTCAAGCCGTATGCAGGGATGCTTATGAATGTCACTCCATCGGTTTGGATTCGACTGAGGGCCTGGGTCATCCATACGTAGGTTCGTTCCGTGTTCCTGGAATATCTCCTTGATTTTAAGGTCTTGGCACCTTGATGCACATATAACTGGGTTCCAGCCGTGCAAATCCTGTGTAAGAACGCTCACTCCCGCATCCAGAAGCCGTTTCACAATGCTCTCATGGCCTCCCAATATAGCGGCTTGCAACGGGCTTCCATAGTAGCCACCGGGAAGCTCGAGATTTGGTTTGAAGTTGAGAAGTTGTTCCACAAAATCGCAGTTTCCGCTCCACGATTTCCTGTACAAAACCGTCCGACCGCATGAGCCCAGTGCGTTGATATCCGCGCCATGTTTTAGAAGAACCAGTGCTATTTCTTGACCTTCCTGGGATTTGGGTGAGACAGTCTCCCAGCACATGTAGTTTCCCAAGGAGACATGCAATGGTGAATCTCCGTCGAATAACTCCGCATTTGCGTTTGCGCCATGTCTCAGTAGCGTGTCAACAACCCCGAAGTTGCTATTATCCACTGCTAGCCATAATGGCGTCTTTCCGTCGTCCGTCATAGCTTCTATAACGGCGCCACGTTTTAAGAGGGCACTAGTTGTATCAAAGTCTCCAGCAAGCGCGCTCAGATGTATTGGCTGATATCCATTAGGACCCGCAATCCCGACATCAACACCCTCTACCTTCAATAGCATACGAACTATGTCCTTATATCCCTTCTCTAAAGCCAGACTTAACGCCGTTTCGCCGTTGGGTTTTCGCCAATTGATGTCAGCCTTTTTGTCAAGCAAGGCCTCAACCACATTTGAACGTCCCGATCCAGCAGCATAGTGTAAGACTGTCTCCCTATCTTTATCGATCGCATTCACATCGACGTCTCTCTCAAGAAGTGTCTTCAGGGTATCTATTGATGATGACAATCCGAAGGAAATATGTATTGCTGAATTTTCGTACTGGTCTTTTGCGTCTTTATTAGCACCGCCGTCGAGTAGAGCCTTAATTGCCTGCGGATGTTCCCAGTACGTAGCCAGGAGGAATGCCGTGTATTGATGGTTATCCCTTTCTTCGATATTAGGACTTTTTTGCAGTAACACTGCGATTATATCCTCGTAGCCTTTTCGGGCCGCCAGGTGAAGGCAATTCCTACCGTCTGAACTTTCTTTCTTTTCCAAATCTGCACCACCTGCCAATAACTGTACAACAGCCTCCTTATGATTATTCTCGACGGCCAGATGAAGCGCCGTGCGGTTATTAAGAGGACTAGTTCCGTTCACGTCTGCCCCCATGTTTATCAATACCTGTATGGAATCAGCTATGCCTTTCTCTGCTGCCAGTTCTAGCGCCGTTTTGTTATCGTCATCTCTGCTCTCCAAAAGCTTCGTTATTCCCGCCTTGTGGTCATCCGAGGACTGTGGTTCGTTTCCAGGTCCTCCGAGAGTTGACTCGCCCAGTATCAATTTGATGCAACCTGCATGTCCACCCAGAGATGCATAGTGCAAAGATGTCCTTCCATTGTTGTCCTTGATATCGAATCCGCCATGTCTCGATAGCTTGCGTATTATACTTTCCAATCCCCGCGAAGCTGCTATGTGACTCGGCACGCAACCCTCTTCATCTCTAGCGTTTGCATTTGATCCTCCAGCAAGGAGCTTATCAACCGCCTCTTCATGATTACCCAAAACTGCAACATGTAAAGGGGTTAGACCGCTCCCGTCTTGCACTTCTTTATCCGCTTCCGCTTCGAGTAAAGTCGTGATCGTTCCTGGATGTCCTCCTTGGGCTCCGAGATGTAATGGCGTACGGCCGTCCTTATCCTTTGCTTCTTTTTCGAGTCCAACTTTAAGTAATATAGCAACCGCCGATTGATGTCCTCCCAGAGCAGCTAAATGCAACGCAGTTCGTCCGCTCTCGTCGCCTTTCTTAAGGCCAGCTTCCAACAACGTGAGGACCACATTGTCATGGCCGGCTAAAGCAGCTAAGTGGAGAGCACTTCTTCCATCATCATCATCTGCATCTTTATTGACTCCTGCCTTGAGTAATGTACTAATCACATCTTTATGTCCACCCAGAGCTGATAAGTGCAGGGCTGACTTCCCGCTACCATCGACCGCGTTCTTATCATGGCCTATCAACAGTTCGATAATGTCCGAGTGACCATGACAGGCTGCAAGATGGAGAGAAAGCATCCCGAAGTCGTCCGTTTGGTTTTTGTCGGCTCCACGTTTCAACAAATATTTCACTTGCAATTTGCACCCGTTCACTGCTGCATGATGCAATGGGGACCTCCCATATATATCTCGAGCATTTCGGTCGCTATCACTATCAAGTAACAGCTTTATGGTGTCTGTTGTCCCGAAGTTCTCTTGGCACGCGTAATGCAACGGTATACACCTATTGCGGTCCCTTTTGTTGAGCTTCGCGCCTTTTCGTATCAATAGCTTCGCTGCCTTTCCATCTTTGTGACATACTGAATAATGTAAAGGAGTTCGGTCGAGAAAATCCTTCGCGTTAACGTCGTTTTCGCCTTCAGCCATGGAATCCGTAGGACGTACGGTAAAGTCGACGTCAACTTCATTATTGCGGGCAGCCCTGTGGAATCGATTCCGGCCAAGAATATCCCGCATTGCCTTCAAATTCTTTGCTTCTCCACACGCCCGATCAGTCTTAGCGTTACCATCTGCTTTCATAGTTTCATTCTGGTCCCTTTTTTTCCATTCGTCCAATATTCCTTCCTTCTTATACAGATCTGCTAAGTCGAGTACCACGTCCCTGTCAGCGTCTTGCAACCTCTCGGTAATATCTTTCTTCAGCTTCTCTGAAATCGAATATCGGTGGCTGGTTCCGTGGTGACGTAGTTGGTGTTGTCGTGCTCTGGTATTAATGAAACTCAAAAATTCGACGAGAGCTATAGTTGTTTTGACGGCAATTTTGCTCGCTGGGCCAAACTTTAAACCAGTTTCGAAAAGCTGAATATAGACTTCGCTCGCATGGGCCCATTCTTCAGGCAAAGACTTATAGCCGGAAGCTCGTGAATGTGCATGTTGAATTATGCAATCGGCCTCAAAGAGTTTGTTCCGCTTGCTGAGGGGCGGGATTAAGGCTAAGTAAATCTCGTCTGGAGTTCCCAAATCAGTGGTCTGAACAATGCTTTCCACAAGTTTGTCAAGTTTGTCGTTCCGGACCCGGGGGTAGCCGCCTGCGTTCGTATTTATCGAGCTTTCGATAGGCATATCGGCATCGAATGGCTTGACACTCTCTGCGATTGCCCACATAAAAGCAGAGAAAATTTGCTGAGCAAGCAACTGAGCCAGAGGTCTATTGCTAACCGCAACCAGGTACTCCACTTTATCGCTGCCAGAAGTAGAGGCTATGTCGAGAGTGCTGAACCCAAAAACCCTCGACAGAAAAGTCCCGTGATACCCGCGCTTGAGCTGGATTTTGGGCAGTTCTTTCCGAATTATCTTTTGCTCACGTCCGTCGTCTATCCACCACTGGAAAGCTAGATGTGAGTCTTCGGTATGGGGATAGAGGGCACGGATGTGTTGACCAGGATGCAACCAATCATCGATGTCGTCGGCTTCATCGCTCCCTTCCTCATTCGTGCGTTCTTCGTTCAGCTCCGCTTCGAGCCGAGTCTCATGGCTCAACAAACACAGCGATATAATTGACTCGATTTGGGCTTCGTCGACCTTCCATCTATCCTTTTGGTTCCTGATGGTAAGGGTTATATCTTCTTTCCTGTCTGTCCAACGAACTTGCATCGACCAGGTAAACAACTGTTTAGCTTCAAATTGCTTTTCGCGGGTTAATCGTTCCATGACGATACGGATCGCTTTACTAACAGAAATAGCCGGTTTAGTTGCAGGTCCGGTCCATTTGCTGAGCTTCGCAAGCCGCTGCCGAACTTCCACCACTCTCTGGGCACTTCCAGAGGTACTGGCAGGTGGTTCCTGTTCCCACGCTCCTTGGTGTTTATTAGATGCTGTTACAGGTATAATGTCCCAGATAAGATCAGTCTCGTCTCCAGTATTCCCACAGCCCCAGGGTCCACGTTCTCCCCCGGCCCCCGCAGCAAACCTAGTGGCAAACCAGTCAAGCTCAAATTGGGTATATAGTTTTTTGCTGCCAGGGTGCCTGGTGAGCCCTCGGCGAATCCATGCCCTAACTGCTGTCATAAAGATTGTAGCCACGAGCTGAAGTACTGAAACAAGAAAGTGATTCGCTCTCAAGCCCATAAACTGGGAGACAAAGCCCACCAGGGAAATTATGGTGCCGAGCAGTGTGTAGACCGCAAGATAGTTGCCAGGCTTCACTCTACCAACTTTGCATAGGAATTTCCACAGTTTCCCATAGGAATTTTCGTATTCTTTTTGCTTCTTAGTTGTACTGTACTCAAACCGGCGAGAAGTCAATATGCAATCTCGAGTGCCTTGACCAATGACCACATATGACTCAAAGCTCTGGTCATTCACAGTCTTTCTTCCCTGCAGCCACAAAATCTGAATTTTCCCGGAATCTTTAGTATTCGACGGCGGGGGTCTCTTCTCTGGTTCGTCAGAGCCCGAGGAGGGTGTAGCGGCTGAGGGTGAGGTGAGGTTGTTTATGGGTATCCGTAGGGTAGCAGCTGCAACATTTACAGATAATGCGACAGCTGAAGATGATGAGTGTAGAGTTTCGTGTGGTAGACGATTGGCGACTGAGGTAGCGATGGCAGATACACGATCCCAATCGTCAGTATTAGAAGCCTCCTTTTTACAAACCCATTCCGTCTCCTTGCTGCGCTGTTCGATAACGTACGTTGCCAAAAACATCCCCAAGGCCAGTGTCAAGGTTCCAGCACATGTCAGCGGGAATGCATATGCTTGTGCGGCACCGTTGCCCTTCCGAAACCGATGTCGCCATGGGTCGGCGTACGACACGAGCCCCGCGAACACGAGAACGATTGCTTGAACCACAACGCCGAGAAAGGCTGCAAGATAGAGCTCATAGGCAGGTCCATCCTTGTCTGGGCTAACATTCAGGGATAGATTTGGAGCGCGAATCGGCGATGGCTTAAGCTTTTTGCCATTCTTCGATTTGTTGGAATTAGCAGATACCCCCCTAGAGAGCGGACCAGTACCCCGCTTGGCGGTCGCGGAATTCCCCTGGCGGCTGTTTTCTGTCGCGGTTACTACCGTACTTGATTTCTCGGGATATGACTCGGCCTTTTCTTCGTCCGTTTTTTGACGTTGGGACCTTCGAAGACCGAGAAACCGCGGATTAATAGTTTGGGGAAGTCGTTCTGCAGCTAATCGTATGCGAGATCCAAAATTTTCGGCTTGCATGAATCTTAGTTTCCGAGCATACATGTATAAGACCAGCGGCTTACCCGGTAATTCCATGTCTTGTGCTCCTACGTCATACTGCGCGCCCGCCTTGCCCTCCACCACCGTGTTGTCTCCTGCGGTTTCATCATGGTTTTCCCAGCTGTAGTGTGTGAGGATGTCGTTTTCTTCAGCATCCTCTATTGTGTATAAGCCGAAGGAACGGTCCCCCCTGTACCTGTTCCTCTCTTCCTCTTCATACTTATCTTTAAAAAAGAGCACCTCCAAAATACGCGGAACTCCCATAACCCGGACAATTGTGCTTCCATTCCAACACTCACAGACCTCGTGAGATGTACTGCTTAGATTCTCCATTTCCGCGGTGGCAAATGTCTCCCTAGCCCTCCCGATAAGCGCCTTCAACCATGAAGGGCCGCCAACTCTAATTGCTCCAACTATCGCTGTGATGATCCCGAGAGGTGCCAGAGAAAATACGAGACAATCAATCCATGATGTGCTCTGAGACATGAACTGTCTTGCAAACTCTAGTATCTTGTCAATATGTGGCACTACGCCTTAGAATGAGGATAGTATATGTACGTTCTCCAAACAACGCTAGAAGCCTAATATGATTAATTATTTGTCAGCTTGCTTCAAAATGGATACATGTATACTATTCTTACGGAGACAAATCTGATATCAAATTTGAAGTAATATCCTCCCCATCTTGTGATGTCGCTGAAACCGCGGTTATTAAAACGAACAACCATACGCTTCGGAACCCTCGATGAAGCTTCATACTACCGGTAGCACACAACTCGACTCGACGTTACTTCGCTAGTATTGACTTTGCTGGCTTGAACTTGATCCTTTCAACTGTGCCCAAGGGCCTAGACTTGTCAGATTTCATGAGCCCTTTAGGGGATTGAGTCTAGCGTATACTCAGGTCAGCGACAAAGGTTAATAGTAAGTGCTGAACGATAGCCAAACACCAGAAGCCACCAATCGAATCCCCAGATAAACAGGGGTCGGGGCACCAGAGAAGAACAAGGATAATGATTTATTAACGCAGCGTCTCTCTCGTGCCAGAGTAGGGTCTGCTTAACACACGGCCAATAGGTGATACTACCGTCGACCTCGGAAGATTGCGCACTGATGTCGTAGGGGCGATTGCAGAAGGTATGGTACTATCGCATTACCGTAGGTAGAGTAAGTGAGAAGAACGAATGCATCCTTGGCGGAAAATGCGTAAGATAGCGATAGGTGTATGATTGGACATGCGCTGCTGTGCATTTAGAATCCCCGCATTTGCCGAACAATTGGTCAGAGGGTGATACGCATATGGTCTGAGAAAAAGGAATAATACGCTAAATAAATCAAGAATTGACATGTATGATGGACCAATTTGTGAGGTCGTACATGAGACGACAACCGGCAATGTGAAGTTATAGCGTTTCGAATTCAGTATGTACTCTACATAGAGTTCCCTAGAATACAGATCCCATCCCAATTCCAAATTTTGATCACGAGAGAGACAATTAATCGAACGCTTACGGGAGGATCAGACGAACTAAATATTGGCTGGAATTTTCCAGCTCGTCCAAAGAAGTTGCCATGTGGCCAACCTCCCATTCGCAGGCGCCCTCCAACACCACGCCAAGAGCTTTTCTTTTTTTGCAGGATATTATAAACCTCCGATCGGCGTGTAACCTGAATTCGATTCCTGGATTGCGACAGAAAACCGCCTAGCGAACTGTCGATGTCGGTTTGCAGACTTGGCTCAATGCAGTAGTTAATAGTCAAGTAACTAAATAAATAGTAGTGAGAGTGCTATTGTTAAAATTGATGCAACAAAATTGGGACCGGTGAACAACTGCTGGTGCTGCCTTGAAGTGGCGTCTAATATGTGGTTTTGTGCGTGCGGAGTTAATTTATGCATGTATGTACAATGGATGACTTACGGGAATCACTTTCTTTACTATGCCTTTCTGTCGCTTGTTCGTGGTATTACAGCCATAAATAGCGCGTATATAAAATAAGTACTCTACATACTACATAAAAAATAAGGTATTTTATAAAGCAGATTGCAGCAGTTTGAAGTTACCAACCATCAGGAATTGAAACCTTTCCCAAATTTTCCAAATGCTTCTCAAACAATTTGGCAACCATTCCATAGGATAAACGAGATACTCAGTCAAAACAAACCCCACTTTTTCAGGTAGTATCAACACCACGACATCCACAAAAAACTACCGAGGGGGTTGAACTACTTGACGATATCAAAAGTATCCGGACGCCCCGTTTCATGAAATAACTCAAGGCATTGCCTTGGAGAGCCAACTGCTTTGGTATAATGAGGTTGCATATGGAAGTTTTATTTGCACAGACCTATTTTCTTTTTATTACGAGTAATCTAACCTAACCAATCTACGGGCTATCTAGTTACCTTTGATATCGACGAGTACTTAAGTACGTGATGTTATTCAAGCAGTGCAAACTTTCGCAACAAGAATAATTAAATTTAGGGGTCCAGTCTGGGGTTTTATCCATTGGACAAGAAAACACCCTTTGCAGTTGCAACGGCGCGGCAATACTGAAGTACACAATTGTACAAGTTTAAAGCTGGGGAGACAGTACCTTATAAGAGGTACGATAAAAGTGCTGAGCCTAATAAAACTAAACTCTGACTACTATTATCCTTAGAGAAGCATCCCAAATGCCATACAAAATCATTCCCCAAGGCTTTTATAAGCCATGTAGAGAAATTTTAGTTTTATCCCCTACATGCTCAGTTTCTTTTAAATTCGTATCTATTGAGCCTTGCAAGTTGATTGGTTGGAACGTTACCAGGGCTGAGCAGTACCAGCTTTTGATTGGCTGACAGAATTGACCTGCACTGTTCAGACCAATCAATTTGCGAGGATCAAAAATGGATACGAATTTAAGGAAACTGAGCATGTACTCAGTAGTACATGTAGAGGATAAATTTTATCGAACCCCCTATGGGTACACACGGCAGAGTAAATTATGTCCGTTATTTGTAGGGACCACAGAAAGAACCCGTCTCGCACCCAGACCTCCCACTTCCACGTGATTTTGAGCCTCGTCTAAAATAATTCAGGCAGTCGACCCTGTACTCCCACAGAGCCGCACAGAGCTGCAATAATACAAACGACTGCACACCCACCACCGGATAATCAAAAAAGTGGAAAACCTCGAGGATGATTAATAAATACTCTGCATAATGTTGTAATATTTGAAGTCCTTCCTCCGCAAGTAGTTATATATGTTCTACCCCACCGACCAAGTTGACCTCTTGGCCAAGGGGACTTATCTCACTCACCAAGTAAACACCTAACGACCACAACCGCAAGCAAAAATTGGCCCATGGAGTATCATTCACTATCTTTTGGCCATTAGTGATGTGCCCCCAAAGTTTGTTTCAAAACACATCAGGTATTGTGCAGTTACAACCACTATCACTGTCTCAAATACAGATTTAGGAGAAACAGCTTCAGCGACAGCATCAAACCTTCTGTTTACTGACCTATACCTACAGATGTACATCGTGATGCCATCGAGAAGGTCTTCTGCAAATTTCAATGTATGAAGTTGCTGGGAACTTATTAAAATATAGTAATTTCACGATTTACTTGGTGGGTGGGAAACTTGGTCGGTGGGGTAGAACATATACGTATCAAGCCTAGATGTGGCCTGTGCTACTGCGGCTGCACAGCTGCTTGCGCTGTAGCCAACCAGTTTCCATTCATACTTATATTCAATCGCTGCCGCGAACGCCGAAATTTTCACTCTTTGCTTCACGAAAGCATTTATCCGCCTTCCTACGTGTGGGAATTTGAATGGGCGTGCGGATTAATGGTATTCTATAAATCGTTTTTCGGGGAGGTCGACCAGATCTAATTAGTTATATATCGATAGCTGAAGTGATTATCTGCAACTCGGTCTGAAGAGCAGGTCCCTTATTTGGAAGTTAGCGAGTATCTTTGGGAGCACAGCAAGAATTTACCATGACATGATGCCATGATGCCATGATGCGACCCACAAACGATGACAAGCTTGCAGCAACGAGTAAGCTCACTATGGCGACAGACCCCAGTACGAGTTCGATCGTGTGAAAAGAAGGTGGGAAGGGAGTCGGTTTGACCCTGAATGAAGGCGGCTCAGTGCGGCGGAGGAGGGCAGAGAATGATTGTACTGGATTTGCGACAGCAGTACGGCCCAGTTACGAGCGAAGTACTGGCGATCCCCCAATCATGGGGGAGTGGGGAGTGGAGAAACATTCTCATTGGAGGATGAGCAACTACAGCAGTTGCAAATTAGTGGTTTATCTCTTTACACTGATGCGAACAGCCTGCTCAAAACTTCATGATCGATACGGAAATGGAAGCCGGACTAGAAAAGTGTGGATAAAGCTAGTTGCTCTAGTAAGAGAAGACGGAGCTTCGGAGTGGTATACCGTGGTTGGTGATACGTTGCCTCTCTTATCATTGATATGAGCGGTCAGCCCACAAAATGATTGTCAATGTTGATGGTGGTAGTGACCGGAACAGGACAAGGTGCTGGCAGGAGTGGGGATATAAAGGAGGAGGACATAATTTGATTGACACAAGGGTGCCAACCGCAGCAAAGAATTGCACGGAGCGGCGGTGGCGATGTCTGACGGAAGCGGTGACCGGATCCGGAGCATTGACCATGGCCCATTACTTAGGTTTATGCATGGTGTACAAGCGACCAGTAAGCGACGTGAAGGGATCATACATATGTCTACCTAGCGTTTGAGTGTAGTTAGGGGAGGAGGGGTAGCAGGTGAGGATGCACCATCGGGTCAGTCCCTACCGCGAACCTCCATTGATCAGGAGGGGAGGCAGACAGGTTTAGAGGCCGTGGTATTAAAAGTGAAGATACCCATAGTGTTTACCGTTGCGTAGCAGTAGTGGATGGAGATCCCCCAACCTTGACTCGAAGGGTTCTCCTTAGGGTAGTGGCGGGGAACTTAAGATACTGACATACTCTAATTAGAGTGAATACAGAATGAATAAACAACCTCAATTTAACATGAAATACTGCTGTTTTACACGTTCACTAGCTGTAAAGTTTTTCAACTTCTAGGCTCACAGCATAAGAGCTAGTAGAAGATAGAAATGGCGACTTGTCAGGAAACAGCTTGAATTGACGAGCATGATTGATCAGCGAGTGACGAGAGCATGGGGTTGAATAAAGCCATCTAAATCAGGTCAGTGATTTTGTAAGCTAGTCTTAAACCTCCCGTACTATGTGGTCAAAGCGCACTTTGAGGGAACATCCCTGATGGAGACAGTAGTAGTATCGAGTACGTAAGGTCAAATTCCCTACTTATGGAATAGATCTCTCCGGAGCGTCTCCGAGTTCTTAAAATACAAAACGCATACCTCTCAACACCTTATGTAAAGGGTTCATGGCAATCAGCACGAAATACCAGGAAACAGGTAATCCCATCAAAGCATATCACTCGCTGTTTAGAGGTCGCTATAATATATGCGCAAGTTGACACGAAAATCCCTGTAATAGCTACACTGCTCTCGTAAACCAAACTCTACCTCACTCGGCAAATAGCGAAAAGAAAGTCTGGGCACAAGAGCATCCTCTGGAATATCCCCAACTATTGCTAATAGTACTTGTAGTTCAACACAGTTGCACTAAACTAGAATTGCCCCGATTGGCGGATGCTCCGCGGCGACGTTCAAGCAGCCAACCAACCAATAAAATTTACACATAAAAAACCTTTAGCGTGCCACGCAGCTACATTCAGTGTTATTGCCAGTGGGGTTACTGTGTATCTAGTTCTCTGTCTTGCCTTCGGCTTTAACCGAATTAACCGAGCAATCTGTAAAACTAGGTAACAGGGTTAAGCCTACAACGCTAGAACACATACGCACTTTGATGAGGAAAAGATATTCCCACAATTTTTCTCTTTATACTCGAGTATCTTCTAGACATTCACACATTATTTCTCCGTAAGTCCGTATCTAGAACATGCACTGCCTTCTGTTGACAGCAATTCGCAGATATATCGATCAACCGCAAGTTTAGAATAGTATTATGCGCAAACACTCTAGCTCTCCAAATACCCTAAGAAATATCGCAGTATATGTAGTATTAAATGCTTTAGAGATTCTCTATCCACTGCTACTCGTTGCCTCAATTGTAGTCAAGAGGTTGGTTATTTACGTAATGGAGAGAGGCGTCCACGTACTCCCGAACCTGGCGCACTGGGCGAGTGACGATCGGTGCTCCCAATCGGCAATATCACATGTCAAACGTCATTTGATTAAACAAAACCCCAACCCGATCTTCGGTTGCAAATATTAATCATAATTCACAACAATTCTGAGCGAGGATGAGCCCACTTAGGATTGCACTTGTTTACACTTGCTTAAGTCGCGCCACTTCGTTTCTTGCGTATTCGCACCTATGAGGATCAGCGTCAATCAGAGTGTGCATTACTAGATATGGATATAAATGCAGCTTGCCCTGGTATGAGGTTGTTTTTGAACTTGATGGCTGTCGAGTAAATTTACACTGATAACACAAGCGAAGCTAGAGTTGCTGCGCGCTTTCGAACGCCATGCACTCGGTCATGAGGCAATAGAGAGGCATCAAGCCCAGACAGCTGAACGTTCATCGGGGCCACTGCTGTTGGTCTGGACTCGCTTGTGTTCGGTAAAAGGGAACGCCGTCACCGTTGCTTCGTTACCAAAGTGGTGGGTGAATGCAGAAATATATTGCAATGCGGGATATAGTGGGCAACGGGCAGGTAGGTATATTGCGACACAGTGACGTGTCTGTATCCAACCACAGAATGTCAGGATATGAGATCTCTTGCCAGAGCTCATGCAGGACTGTGGATGTTTCAACTTGCTCGATTATGCCCGGCGAATCAGAGGCCACCAAGACGAACGCTATTGGCATGCTATTTGGAGAGTTTCCCTGCACAACGCTTGCTAAGCGTGGGGGTAACTAATGTAACCGGAAAAACTATTCCGAGCTGTACAAAGGGTCTTATATCTTCTACATTATATGTGCACGGACCCCACATCGCTATGATTAAACAATGCGAGATCACATTGTTTGGAGCGAACCATCATGTTTGAATAGATGTGCCAGTTCTTAGAATAGAGCAGATATCTATACTCACTATTGGCACAGATTTCCAATTTCACAACCGGTGCTAGCGCTGTATTATTATACACGCCAACAATCTGCACCCTAGTGTTAGCCTGTAGCATCTAGAGTGAAGCGATTGATATTACACGACAAAATCCGAGCTTCCAATATGTCCGAAACTTATGCTTCGAGAAGAAGCAAAACGGCGTAGAAAACGCGGCGTCTTTCTGTTAGCTAAATATCTAGACACCTACGTAGTTTTGATTTCCTATTTCGTTCGGTGGGCAGAAAGCTTTAAGTTAGGCAGTAACACGTGGGATCCCTGCTGGTCGAATTACTGTATGCACCTCCGGAAATGGGTGCAGAACATTACCGCGACCATTTCTTAGAAACATAAAGAATTGACCATGAATAGGTGAGCAATCCCGCGGATGTAGAGTGGTTAGTTAGAACATATTACCTACCACAATGCTTCACATCTCGTCAATTCCGAATAATTAATGTGCTTTTGACAACATTGCGATTAATTGGCTTAGGTTTGAGCAATAAACAGACATGCTGTCACTTCAGCAGTGCATGCGCACAACCATGCATACTACTTGGAAGAGGACAACTTACTCACAAAGAGTGGCCTGAGCTGTTAACATTGGTAGAGAGTCGAGAGTCGCCGTCGCGGATAGATGCGCATGGTTATGTTGCATATTGAAAAAGTTTCTTTTGCTTTGCGCAAAAGTGGTCTTTATTCAGCCGCTTATTTATATTACCATCAAGCCTGAGGAAACACGCATACAGAAGAAACTTGCCAATTTTGATGGGTTTTCTGTGTGTTTTTTCCAATCAACAATCAAGGTACGTGTATACTTACCTGGGTAAAGTTTGTGGGGTGAAATATCTCGGGCAAGGGTCACCATTGATCTGGATTAAACCCTGTGAACATCTTCAATGGTTAGTGCTGTTCACACTGAGTTACCTAGGTTTGTAGCCATTTCCCTTCTGAGGCAGTGATCAACCGGGCCAATAAGATCATTCTTGCAAATCAGCCAATCAACGCCGGCATATCGGGTGACAACAAATCTGAGGAAACATAGCACGAAGAGATAAATGGGCGCCTGCAACAGCGGTACAATATTGGCAGGTCAAGAGTATATACGTAAATGAGCTGCGCCAGGTTGTACAAATGAGTGGCAAGGGATATTGACAGCTCCTGAGAAACCTGAAATACCTTAAGCTTCACCTAGCTATAGCTGTAAAGGAAACTAACCCCAGACCTGCTGCCGACATGCTACAGATCTATATCATTCGTGATAGCTAACGTACAACACCAACTGATGCTTCTCTAAAACATCAACTAACAATGTAAACTGTATCATGCCAACACCACCCTCCCTCAAGCTTGTAAGTGCATATGTGGAATGTGGATACCAACCTGTATACCCGAGGCATTATTTCTGGCCAGAAAACTCATGAGTGCTGCAAACCGCCTCTGGGGGCACCTGCCTGGCCAAAACCAAGTGTTCTCATGACTTGCTCAATCTCAAGAATGGATGAACAAGCGTTGATGTTCCGGATGCGCAGTATGTCATCTATGTTTTGCACTGCATTACTGCTGGTTAGTGTCTTTTCTAGTCCCTTCTGGTCTTTACTAAATCAAATATGTCATATGTGCCAATCACGCTCTAGAGCAGCCACGGAGCTAGTACTGGTGCCATTAACCGAACGAACCTCGTAAACTAACTATCCCGGTTAATTATACTAGGACAGGGAAACAATATGTGGAGTAGATACTGTATCGATTCATCTGCTAACCTGGACCGACTCACCGTTCTTGCAGCTCGCGCAGCTTGCATAAATATCCGATGTAAAGAGCAGTTTTATTCACCTTCAAATCAGCGTGTGATTCGATAGAGTTGAAACCGGGCAAATAGCAACGGCGAACTCAATCGTCCATGTACCCTGTACGTACTATAAAAACGATGAGTTGGACAGGATAATGGCAGCTGTACATGTAGGTACGAGAACGCCATACGTCGATTGCATAATTATCCTGCATGCGGATTCAGATCCGATGATACTTGACCCCAGATTAATGTACAGGTTTAAAGGGGATACTGTGGGGTGATTATGGGGTAATAATCCGGGGGATCGCCATGCATCCCTTCCCCCCTATGCAAGACCTGCATACGATGGGCAGTTTTCTTGACTATCACGAAACTCAAGTTGCCCATCATTCCGTTTGTCAGATAGGGCATCAGGATACTCGAGGATATAAATGGAATTGAATGGTAAGCGGGAATTTGTGGTAAATCCCGCAAAACTGGCTGTAGTTTAACGTTATATAGTCCCGGCACAAGGCACTCACTGGTATACTTCCCGCTACCTATAGACATCTCAGTCCAATTCATGGAGTTGAGGATGCAGGTGCAAGAAATTACACCAACCGCGGATGAACAACAAAGCTAAGGTTTCTACAGGCCTGTCAACTGATAGAGTTTAAGACGAAGCTTGTGCGGGAAGGCAGCATTTAGCTATAGGTGTCTGTGGTCTGGGGATGCTTTGAATCGCTCCGCCTAATCCTAAAACTTGCTCCTGGTGGCCGGCTCCCTGCACGAACGTTAATGATGTCCGCTTCTCATTCATTGCAGCTTGTGGCACCAATAAACTACATGAAGCGTGTCGACTACCAACACACACACACATGTGAGTCTTGCTTCCATGCAGTAACAACTTTAAGATCGGCGTTTTCTGGCGGTGACAACGGTGATATCATGTCACTCGATGTTGGCTTGCAGATAGCTTGAATGTGATTCGCCACAGCCCCGCTACCCCACCACACCCACAGATGGGATGCCAGCAACGGCTGCAATTGCCTATTCGCTCCGACGTTCTGAGACAAAGTGCGCTCTGAGGCCGGCTCAGGTGGCCCTCCATACGTTGCAATATTGGTAGCAGTCGTACGGGCAGAACGTCATTAGAGACGTGGTTGCCATTGAGCATAGTAGGTGGGACTGGTTGGTCCCAAGGATCATAGCACTTTAGATGAATTGTGGGGGATTGGAATGCTGCAGGCGGCGACATGGATGGATGAGATACTTGCAGCGGATCCTACAGACGTAGAAATTATTTTAATCTACCAATGCAAAAAGAACAGGTACACCATCCACTCTGTGCAACCCCGAACGTTGGGGATAAACATTTCAAACCGGACAGATGGATCCAAGATCAGACACGCACGCTTAAGCGAAAGAAAAATGAATGCAGATGAAGGAATATTCGAACCCAAAAGGAAACACAAATCTGCCCGACTTTCCGGGGCTGTGTGGGCTATCAAGTGCTTGCTTTTGGGCAAACAATCGTGACCAGGACCAATGGCCTACCCTACCGCTTTCCGTATCTTCATGCGAGCGCAACAGAGGGCGCAGGCCACATTGTTGTCTGTGCGGCGTGGGGTGTGTTGGAAAGCTGGCCCAGAGTGGCGACCAGCCCACCCAGGGTTCTGGGGACTCCCAGGCAACGCAACGCCGATTGGGTGGCGTGTTTGACGCGATCGGAGTAAGCCAGCCAGTCGGAGCGCAATTCGAACAAACATCCACCAGTCCCAAAGCAGCAATGCTTTGCGTCGTACAGCTGAGGTACCCTAGCTGAGGTACCTGAGACGGGGGAAGGCTGAAGTGACGTCGCTCGCGGCGTGGGGGAGGCGCACACTGGTGGGCATTCAGCGCACCGCGGTAGGGCGTTTGAAGCATTTGTCGCCTGGGCAACGCAGGGCAATAGCTTAGAAGCCCCAGGAATAGAGTGCTGGATTCCGCATTTGTTCAATTGAACGCGACCGCCTCCTATTAGGTGTGGGGGTCTCCGAGGAGAAAGGGGGTAGCAGATTCGCGTCACGAAGCTTGGGGATAGCATCACAATCCAGAAGGCATGTATTCGTTTGACTGCAGCGCAGAGACGATCCTACTTTGCTTCCTCCCGAGCTATCCGAAAGCCCTGACTCTCAATGCCATACAGTTGTCACGCCGGACGTATTATCACAACCCCCAGAAGATGCCCTATGCGCTTGTTTACCTGCGCTGGAGCATATCCGCTACCCGTAGAACGTTTGCGACTTCGACTAACTTCAGCGCTGTGAAATTGTTATGTCATGTTCGCCGAACACTCTGCAAGCCTTTCTAGCCTTTCCCACTTGAAAACCCCCCGCCCGACTGCCGTGAAATTGGGCGGAGTGTCGCACCTTTACCTACGTAGAATTGAAGTTGTTGGGATTCAAGAATGGTACCAAGTTGCCGTATGTATTTAGTGCACAGCTATAGCAGTAACCTATATGAATGCACATCATTAGTGGCAGTCTGTAGAATGAAGTTGCGATTTGAAAGCGGAAACCCGCGCGAGGCTATGGTATTATATGTCGATGTTCTGGCTAGGCTGGCCACAGCATTCTGTGTGCAGGAATTATACTTTCGCCACATGATGAGCTCACAACTCCCATGTATCTACAACGTCCGCTAAGACCGGTCAACCCGCTAAGACCCGCCGCAACTACGAATCCCAGACATTCAGCTATGAAGTCGGCAAGTAATCTTCTATCAAAGGCACGGTGCAAATTGCCGAAGAAATAAACACTTGAAACAGTTAAAAGTGGTTATCACGGCAAATGAGTTTCTAGTATTATGAAAAAGGAGCTGGCTCATATACATGGGCTAGGGTCAGTTATACTCGTGACTTCACGAAATGCATTGGCGGGCTGAGAAGTCTAAATTACTTGGTAAGGCCATCCATTGGCTATCACGGAAGTCAAGTCCCGTCCAACGCAAGACTTTCCTCTAAACCTCCCTCTTCTAAGCTAATACAAAGTTGTAACTTATATAGAGGCCTCCGCCTCCCCTTTGTTGCTCTTTCGTTTCCCCATTGCAATCGTTCCCCACCTTCTTAACTTTACATCCAGCTTCTTCTCATTCCCCCCAACTCAAATTCTTTTATCATACTTTGTTCGAAGCCATGCCTCCTCATACGAACGAGCCTGATATTCCGTTGAACGGTCTATCACTCCAAGACGAATCCGATCTGAGCAACGGAAACCATGGGTCCCGCTCGTCCATATCGGGTTTTCTCAGCGCCTTTACATCTTCTCCTCGACCATTACTCCCAGGCACTTACGCTCCGACTCCCGCGTTCTTCGACCCTACTACAGAAAACTTAGACCTAGCAGCCATTCAAAAACACGTAGTTCGACTCGCTGAGGCCGGACTCCAGGGGGTTGTCACTCAGGGCTCAAATGGCGAGGCAGTTCATTTGAGTCACTCCGAGCGCCAGCTTGTTACAGCCGCAACACGCGAAGCATTAAATCACGCAGGCTATACGAACATCCCAGTTATAGTGGGATGCGGCGCGCAGTCGACGCGCGAGACAATTGAACTCTGTCACGACGCCGTGCTCTCCGGTGGCGACTACGCTATGGTTCTACCGCCTAGCTACTACCGTCCTTTGTACACTGGCGAAACACAAATAGAATTCTTCCGCGACGTCGCTGACAATTCGCCTATTCCAATCCTCATTTACAACTTCCCGGGCGCTGTTAGTGGGATCGATTTGGACTCGGACGTTGTGACGAAGCTGTCACGACACCCCAACATCGTGGGTTGTAAGCTTACATGTGGAAACACGGGAAAGTTAGCGCGGGTTGCTAGTGCCGCCCCCGCTGATTTCATGACCATGGGTGGCTCGGCGGACTTCACCCTGCAGACACTCGCTGTTGGCGGCAAGGGTACTATCGGCGGACTCGCCAATATTGCACCCAGAGCCTGTGTTGAGCTGTACAACCTCTACACTGCGGGAAAGACGGAATTGGCAGAGAAGATGCAGGCAGTGGTGGCTCGCGGCGATTGGGTGGCCATCAAGGGTGGTGTTGTGTCAACTAAGAGCTGCCTAAACTCATATTTCAAATACGGTGGTTACGCGAGGAAGCCGCTTCCCCGACCTACGCCACAACAAGAGGAGGATGTTAAGGCCGACATCGAGGAGCTACTACTTCTGGAGGAATTTTTGCTCCGAGGTAAACGAGAGCAGGATATCCACTTTGACAGGAAGAAGGAGTTTACGCAACTTGTGGAACTGGAACGGCTGCTTGCATTGGCTTAACATGGATTTCGATAATGCCCGTTTGCGATCACCCTCTTGGCGGCGTCAAGCGAAGTTAAAAGCGCAGGGACAATAGCTGGGAGGCTATAGACGTGGCTTTTCGGTCTCATGGACGTTGAGCCTCATCTTCTGTAAATACATGGCACTAGTGGTTTAATTTTCTGGTGACAATTGTTCCTTCATTTAATTCTTCGGGTTTGGCAAATGGATCAATCGACTGGGTCTTTGTTAGAAAAGGGAGTCTATTGCATTTCGTTCTGGTGCTCAGCATCATCATGGAAGAATTGTTGGTTCCGGAGTTCTGTTATTGCTTTGAATTTGCTGGCTGCTTTCGCCTTAAAGGCTCTTTATTTAAATATCGTTTTCTATTTGGGTTGGTCAAAAAGGGGTCTCTTTTGTTCAATTTTCTATACTCTTCGAATTCGAACCTTTGGGGAAATACTACAAGTACCATTTTCTGAAGACCACGTTTTTCCAACTCTAAAGTTATGCAAGAAAGAATGCGATGCACACCTCGGACCAACTGCAGCAGATGCGATGACACTTGCCAACCAATGACAGCGAGAGCACTTGAGCTAATGTTAGTGTAGTAAGCATTTTGGTCGTGTGCTCAAGAAACATCAGCTTCACTCCCCACACTCTGCCAGAAAAAAGTGGGCTGCCACGTCTCCACATTTTTTTTCCATGCAGAGGCGTGGTCTAGAACCTGCGATGATTCGTACCTAAAGCGAATCGGATAGTTCCTGCTTTCTCCAGGTCTGTACCCCTCCGTGATATGAAGAAAGATACATGCATGTAAACATGTTAGAAGAACTCATTTCGCCGCTTCTCCCGGCCTGTAGTGCGTTCAACAGGAATAGTTCCAATGCTAAGACTGTTTGCTATCCGCTATGGCGTTTGTTCTCCGTCGTTGGTTCTAAGGTAGCAGAAAATGTAGCAACCCAGCGGTGGGAGAGTGTTTACCTAATTCAATGACAAAGTGTGTTGTTTACCCCGAGAGCTGATGAAAGGCAGTTTCTCCGAGAAGAAATATAGATAAACAACGACGTCATGGATTCCAGCTGATTAGGCAGTAAAAATCTGTGCCACAGTAGCACGGGCTGGGAAACATCTGGTAATGCAACAGCTCTGCCCCACATTATCGAGGTGTTGGTCTGGTCTGGTTTCGTATACTTATCTTGCACAGTTGTGTCTTTCAGCGTCACCTCTGATTGGGGGATCTTTGGGTCCCTGACAGCTGTCATGCAGTAGACAGACTCTTTACCTCGTGGCTCACCCTCTCCTCCCTTCAACTCGTAATTCGGCAGTACAACTTCTCAATTGCCATGGACATCTCACGGCACGGCAAGAAAATATTAGCAACCAGCCAGTTGCGCGACGACGCGCTGCATGAAAAGTTATGTCATCGCCTGCAAGAGCATGACCCCGCTCTTCCACATCCTATCGAATTTCCTTCTCTGCTCCCGCATACCCAATGTTCGGGCCATCGAACATTGCAGTGAGATTTTGTGGAACGCGAATCAGCATGGTGACCTCATTCCCGCTCCCGCTCTCCCATCATCCGTTTGCCCCACTCTCATACCCCTCACTTGCGAAAGCACATTTAAACCTTAAGCCCCACTGAGTTGCTTGAAATCGGTTTTCATAATGAAATCGGGCTCGATTCTACTACCAATTTCGACTCTCCCACGTTAGTACCCCCCCGGCGGAGCGTTTCTGAACGAATCAAAAGCAAAACCACGGCCGCAGCATCACCACCACAATACAGCGTAGCGAATCAGCTTATTGAGAGCAATATCGACAAAAAATTTCCGGATTTTAGTTTAAGGAAGCAAGCAATCGACTGGTCGTCAGTGTAGATGCCTAAACCTGGTCTACTCTAGCTCACATTTATTTCTTTCGAAAAATATCGGATCAGGGACATCCGCTCGGTAAATACGCACAACGCATGTTCAGGGTCTCAAGGGCAACCACAACATGGTATATGCTCTCGCTATATTATCAATTGATACCGATGGGCCTTCTGTGACCTGATTCTCATGATATGAATACGGAGTCTGATGCTACCCGGGGGTTAGGGTTATATCTGCCTCTTCCGCGTAGCTTTCCATCTGGCCCGCCTTTCGTCATTCCGCATACACGCCTGTTATACGCTGTTCCCTTTGTCCTGCGTATTACCCGTTTGTAAAGCGTGGAAAGAATTCGCCATCCAGTCTAGCTCCTTCCCAGAGTAGACACGCCGTGTTAATAATGCCTAATTATGGACATCCGTTTCCTTTCGGTAGTCTGAGACATGGGTCTTTGATCATCTTCCGCCTGTGGCAACCGCATCTGACTTCCTCCGATCTTACATTCAAGAGTTGACTTCAGGGACGATCCGCATGCACCTGCCACAAAAGGAGCCTATCGACCAGCCGTTATCTTCTGCGTATCAGATTCTTCGCAATCCAGGGATACCCGTGCCGAACCAACAACGTTCTCCAAAAGGATGGGGTACTTAGATTTAGCTTTGTCTGCTATGAAGGTGTTCTGTCGAGCTTTTTCGTTCTATTACCCCATTGTATCCACGGGAGTATATTCTCTTTGTAAGCCCGGGCTTCGCTTATCCCGAAACTTTCCAGAGTGCTGCTGCTCTGGTTTGGCCAGTCATAAGACGATTTCTTTGTCTGTTAGTGTTGGTCTTTCCCGTCATTGCGGCATGAAACGAAGGGTACCTTATCTGTGAGTGTTGCCGCCCTGTCCACATTTGCTTTTTCTGACTTTCGGTTGAAGCAGCAATTCATAAACATCTCCAACGAATGTCGTCAGTCTATTGCAGTATCACGAGCAGCAAGCAGTCATCTGATGAGCGTTCACGCATAGGTTATCACTCTGCTCATCCTCCCGGCGCTAGTCATTGCCCCCACGCAATTGCGGACGAATGTGGAGCGCGCACAATAACCTCAGCCTCAGCACCGGAATACTGGGTTTCACGAATTTGTCGGTATTCCATAAGTACATTGTACTTACCAACATGCACTTTGTTCTCGTTTACAAGCTATAGGCTGGGAGCAGACGAGGGGGAGACATCACATGGCAAACCCTAAATATATCATCATCGCGTGCCGTCTGAGTCCTATGTGGGGCTGTATTTGGGCAGCGACAGGCACAACACTGTCATTTTCCCAGCAAGTACGTGTATTTGGTATTTCGCTGAGTCCCTTGTTTTTTGGCCCTCTGTAAGTACCTCCCTCACAACTAGTCCGCAAGGCGTTTATATTTGCCGCATTGCATGGGCGTGCATCGTGCATCAAGTATCATGCAGTGCTACCATTCGCTACCGTGAGGCCACTTTAGGGCCTGTTCTTATCGACTAGCGGATTTTTGAGCCGGTACCTCATTGAGCGCGCATTTTTTGTTCTTTTGCAAGACGATGCGATAAGCCAGACCATTTGCGGTAACCACAGCAGGATGGCTATAGCCCGCTCTTTGGACGGCATTTGTCTGGATATCCCTAGGACAGAGGGCACGGTTTCACTGGGCGATCAACAAAGGCTGACGGCTATTAGGGCTCTCCATCGTGCTGACGAACTCGTATTTATATCATACACACCGGTTTCGATTTTCTCTGCGGGCTGAAGTTTACTATAGTTTGGTCAATTTTCGACACAAAATATGATAGCCCGGGTACGACCGATTGTCTGCCAACGCATTGGGATTGGCTGCGCAACAGCAATATACAGTCGTGATATCCCTCCACACACGAAGTACGTACCATCGCTTGTAGCCACACCAGCAATGCGCAATGTTCCAGAAGATGTTGCATGCAGAAGCAGCCTAGCCGTCAACAAACACATTTTCAGAAAGGAAGGAAGGATGTGTCGATTGATTGGCTCGATTAAATGGTCATGGTGTCTGAAGGAAGAGCAAACAGTGGAGGACGAAGTGTTCTGGACAGCGATATGCAGAAGGGAAGGCCCCTTCCACTACGCTGAGCTCACAAAGCAGCTGCAGTTAACATTGCCACCTACGTAACAACCTCCCTTGGGGATCTTCAGTATTGCCTGAGATCGATCTTGACAGGTACCTTAGACATGCAACCCAATATTAAACATCGAATGGACTTTCAGGATTCAACACGGGGGCTATCTATTGGCTGGCCACGGCCTCAATGACACCATTTGCAGTCAAAGCTCGTCGTTAGCAGAGCCTCATTAATGGACGATATTTCTTTGAAGATATTAAGTACGAAATATATAGTGTACAGATGTGCAGGGGAAGCTGGGTCGGAGGTCCTTGATGTTCGGGAAATTATGCCTCAATTTACTCAGGCCACCAGGAACGAGTTTGTCTACCCCATGGAAAACTTGTCTGTCATATCAACTACTTTATAACGTCAGTGCCGATACAATATACCTCGTAGAAGCTTCTCCCGCCGCAAAGTGTCAACCTCAGACGTGCGGTGATCCAGAGTGTCCGCTCAATTTCTTGATTTTGTGCGCTACAGGACATAGTCAGGCGAGTCTGCGGTCTTGCGTTTGCTAAAAGCCTATTAAAACTTGATTTTCTGACGGTCTGGACTGGGCCGTAACAGTCAAATGATTTTGGTTGTCCCACTTGAGTGGTATCAATACCACAATTCACTAGCAACAAAGAAGTCCCCAAAGCTAACCACGTGCTAAAAGCACCTCCCAGCCTAAGGAGTAGCGTACGGTATGCATCGAACTCTACAGCCGTTTGGCATCCAGCCCGTCACTCCCGCCATTGCTGGCACACCCCATCTGTCGCCTCAATTCGTCTGGCCGAAGTACGTCCTACGCACCTACTCACCAGAGACGTCACCTGTCCTCTTACTGCCGATCAAACTGGAGCTCATGGACGTAGTTAATAGTTATACGGAACCAAGTGGATCTATCAGAAGGAGGCGAGAGGGATTTCTCGACTTGAGAAGCCAAACGGGGGAGGGTGGGTGAATAGAATTCAAAAGCATTGGATAGCCATTGTGTGCGGAGAGAATACAAACTTAAACTTGGGAGAAGCTACTTTGGTGTAACTCGTCCTGTAACACGTTCTACGTCACGTGCATACTCTCTACGAGTGAGAACGTGTGATACGAACTGACTAAGGTGGCCGTCGCGAGAACTATGCCGTACTTTCCTCATATTGAGCGGACTTGTATGTTTGTGTGTTCTTGGCTTAGGAGGGGGGTGTGTGCATGTTTTTTTGAGACACGAGTGCACTCGATGATAATCTTGACGAATTGCAATGGCCAAATTGGACATGACGCGACAAGGCCGCCATTTCTCATTATTCATTCAATTATCAGTGGACAGTCGCAATCACGTCATAAAACGGTCGCACTATAGTAGTCTTTGGGTCTTCAAGGGACTTGGAAGCCACTGCGGAATCATTGTGTACCACCAGGGATTACTGTAGGGCACAGCTAATTACGTAGAATTGAGTAATTCGCATAACTGAGGTAATGTTACTGGCCCGGACCTCCGCCACTCCGCTCATTGCGCCGCCTAGCCCGCTGAACCTAATAGCAGATCCCTGCCTCTCTCAGAATAGTTGGCATAGTTTATGATGCATCTCCCGGACCGCAAGCTAGTTCCGAAGGCTGAGGCAAAACATCCCACAAACCCCCCACGCAGTACAAAATATCACATTTTTGCGTATGGGCAGAGCCCCGCTTTCTCGTCCTCGGGATTCATTCTCCGGCCGCCCTTGACCTTAGCCCTTGTTATCACCTTCTTAGGCTTTGTCAAAAGTATAAGGCCGTGCAGTTTCTAGATGCAGTCATACGTGTATGATAGATAGAGAGAAATCCTTCAGCTGAACATAAGATGCCGTAGGGCTGAACCTGCAGCTACTCAGTGTTCCCACAGGCTTGATCTCGCCAGCAATCATGAATCCGCACTCGCTTGGTGGTTTCCGGAGACAGATACTTTGCACAAGGCATGATGATAAGATAGGATGGTTTACGTATAAGTCCGGTAGTTCTTATCGTGTAGATCAAGAATTAGACTTCATCACAATCACAAATTTAATAGAGACTACCGGTCACAGTGATTGAGACAGTATTTCAAGGGACATTGGCTTTCGATCGCCGGTGGCCAAGAGCCTGCAAAGGGCAGTAAAACTTTTTGAGACACCCTTTGGTGACTGGTGACGTTCTAACTAGTGTGACTGAAAAAATATATTGGGTGGCTGGTGAAGGTGTACTTGGAGGTTTCGCCACATTATTCGTTTTCTCACGGAATCTGCGTCCCCACTGTCAATCAAATTATCGCACCGCTGTTTAGTTAGCGCACTACAACCAATTCGCGGATATCACTATAAACACTGCACGCGCAGTATCTGGATAGAAAGCTTTAGCTTAGGCATACAGGTAGCGTAACAGCAAGATACTGCGGTCGCGCAATGTCCGAGATTGCAGCCCACCATCCACCAGCCCCCACGCTGCCTTGTTAACCTCGGCAGCCTCGTCATCGCTGTCTCCAGGCGTGTCAGCTTGGGGCCACAGCCTCGCCCGCCGGCGCGCCTCGCCACCAGTTGCAAAGATTATAAATTGTTGAGGCGACTAACAGATCTATTGATCATCCCAAGGCAATGGTCCATACATCGATCGCCATCGGGCTTGGGCGCTCGGCTGCAGCTTATCGAAGGCCGGAAAAAATTTCCAGGCATCCATGCATTACCGCGATACCGGCTTCAGCCCTAAAAGTGCGGGAGTATTGTCCTGATAGTCGACCCGGCCCCCACTTTGCCCCTCTCCCTATTGTGAGAACCTTAAGGTGCATCGGATGAAGATGTACCAGTGATGGGAGTAGATAGTAGATAGAAGATAGACAACCTTAAAGAGAACTTTTACATATTGTATGGGGCAAGCTCTAATCCAATTAGTGTTACCACGGGATCGGGGAAGATCTCTGGAGGACCTGAGCTCGAGACTGACAAGATCATCTAGATCTACTTATTCATATCCAAACCAGACGTAGGCTCTCCCTAGACCTAACTCTGGTTTATGTTACTCCTTCCACAACTAAGGCGCACATCCGACTTTGTATACTGTTAGCGCCGCGCCCGAACCGAGTTGCTAGGCGATTCTATGCGTTGCAGTTAGCCACAGGGTAAGATGAGAAGAGGCTTAAGAAAGTGCCGTGACATCGATATCTCTTCTCTTTAACAAGAAGATTCCGTAGATTCGTAACTTTTTGCCGATAATTGAATTGACAAAGATGGTAGTTTAAAACCTTCATGCATTCAAGTATCAATATGTTTCAGTGGCTTTCCTAGAATCGCTCAACTTTAGATCCTGTATGCTTGTCTACATCAGCGTATGACCAAGAAAGTTTTTGTAGATACGTTTCCAGAAGTGCACCACTATGTTCCTGGAGTTGTGCTAATGCGTTCTCTGTTGTCATCAGATATATCGATATCACTCACCCCTAGAGACTTGCAAAAAAGTGCCCAAAGACACCTCGTCCTGCGGTGTCACGATCTCCTCGGTTTCGGGATACCTCATCTCATGAAAAGACACTGGTACTCCGTTTTTATTCTCAAACCGACCAAATCGATGTTGCGCAGGAATATTTGATGGCGTTGCCGAAGGAACTTGGTGAATAACTTCATGCTCTGAGGTTTACTTTAGGGTATTAGCGAAGTTAAATTGTAATTCCTCAATTTTGCGTTACCCGGCTTTCATTACCCGACTCTATTCTTTTGCATGTAATTGTCTCCACATCACTCGGTTTTCTTGTTCTCGGCCAACGGTCGTCGCACATGCAATATCATAGGACTCACTCTCCCCCCTCCAGCAAACTAACCCCCACCCATGACACTTGCTCTTCCTACTTCTCTCCTTGTCCTCTTCCTGCATTGGTCTCCGTCTGGTCATTTCATTCTATCCAGCTAATGTAAATCGATTGGAACCACGTGACTACAAGGCCTCTCACACTAACTGCAGATCACATAGTGAGCGCAGCCTGCGGAGTGAAGTTACTTACCCTAATATGTACCAGTGCTATAGTAATCGCGATCGTTACCTTACCCTACTAGTATCTTCCAGAACAGCCATGGATGTACCACTCTCCACCTGATGGACATGTTGCGACCTCTATCAAATTTATCCGCATCTAAACCGTAGCTTACGGCAAGCTCAGCTCAGGAGGTTAGAGCGAGTGATAACCTATGATAACTACTGCAAACTAACGGCAGCTCTAAGTGGAGGTTGTTACTTCAAGGGTAATTAACGGTGTTCAGCTCACTACTTCCGCCGTACTCGGAGTAGGATGAGTCTCATTATATAGGACACTGGGTGGACACAGTAACGGGACTGCCAGAGTCGGGCAAGATGTCCCGACCTGGGATCTTCCCGGATCTCATCTCATCGCGTCTGATGCCAACATTACGCTGACGACTTCATGGCACACATCACGACACCAACTATGATTCTGATTATCAAAATTTTCGCAACTTCGTCTTACCGTATTCAAGATTTGCTCCTCTAAGTTAAAGATAAGGTACACTTTCGTTAGCGCGTATATTTCGGTATCCAGTTATTACTACACCAAAGTAGAACCCAAGACGTACCGATTTAGTAGATCTCCGATTCCGAGTCGTGTACTTACGTATTAGGAACGCTAACCCAGCCCGGGGGAAACCTCTTATTAGATTAAATACGGTACGTGATCATCCTTCCACGATATACCCTACCCAGCTGGCCAGATAGCATTCATCAACCTTGCAAGTAACTCACAACTCAATTCTAAGTTAATATTTCCTTCTCCTTACTCAGAATCACAATCAGAGTAGACTAAATTATCACTAGCTCCGGCCCGAGATGCCTGATCGACGGCTTGTGTTGAAAGTGATGATTAATTGTACTATATATCTAAGGGGTTACAAAGACTTTATATATACGGTAGTTAATGTACGAATGCGTACGTACTCATCAATGTATACTCTAGATATGGCTGAATACCACCGGCCCGTACGAATACCAGTCCAGTAAGCCGCTACCAGAAGGCTGATACAGTAGCCTGTAGTGAGCAACCGCCAATGTTCGAGGGCACAATATCTTCGAGTGATTTTGTGTGACATCGCTCGAAACATAATTACCACAATATTGTATCTGGATATATTCCACTGTATTATCATCTCGTGTAGTGATAGTTAAGTATATACTTCCTTGGTAAAACCCAGCTCATCATTCTCCACATGTAATTGTATGAGATTCTCCCTATCCAACTGTAGTCTGCGCAAAGTATTTACTTCCCATAATCCATTAGATATATATACTCACCTATTAATGATATGCAGAGATAGACTCCGAGACTAGTCGCGAGCTGGAAACTATCCAGCCGAACCTTAATGTAGTCACAGAGGCTAGTTACTGGCATCCAACAGAATCTTAAATGAGCATTTGCCATCTCTAGCTAGTTGAGAGTCGCGGTTTTGAGACCGCTCCAGGAGAGTCTCTCCCTATCATATCCAGCCTGCTTCTGGTCAGCTGCCATCTCCAATATGCTCCTGGCCAGCTCAGATCAACCTTATAGACTCTCCACCCTACAAGTTCGTCACTATCATCTCCAGCCTGTTCCCGAGTACCGTCTCTAGCTAGCTCCTGGATAGCCTAGATCGACCCTCTCCAAGTGCAACTCCAAGTGTATCTCTAAGCGAACCCGAGTTTAGTCTCTAAGTGCACCCCGAGCGAACCCGAGCTCAGTCTCTAAATGCACCTCCGAGCGCATTCGAGTGCTGTTTCCAATTTGAGTGCTAGTTGCTAGCGTACGCTTGGTTACTTGATAGAGTACGCCTAGTTACTTGATGTGGACAGCGGGCAGGGGTTATGTAAAATTTTAAGTTTCGTGTGTTGTCACGCAAAATCACCTGAAGACATTGTGCCCTCGCTTGAACATTGGCGGTTGCTCGCTATAGGCTGCTGTAGGCTGAGATCTATTTATGCAATATGTGTAAGTCCAGGATACCAAGTGATGGACTACATTGATGGTAAGTGACGGTGTACTTACACTTGGGAGGAGTTACTTGTGTTCGTAATTGCTAGCCAGAGAATCCAAAAGCACGTCTATGTGAGTCCCGTAGTTAACATTGGTTTTATTGAGCTACAACTTGGTTCTATAGCCTTAATATCCCTAGCAAAGAACAGGGAATATACCTAACTGGCACCTGCTCTGAGTTAGACGGTAATAATCTGTTTAGTTGGGCTATTGGTGTCTGGATCTAAACCATCCTCACTCATTGAAAGGGGTTTTTCTCTTTGTTGGTCATGAATTCCGTTGTTTCTGCTTCTCCTACACTTCTACATTCACCCTCTCTTGATCCAGCCCCACTGTCATGCATGTACATACATCGCTACTAGCGCTATACCGCTCACTGAGTCTCACCACTACTTTTGTCTTCCCCACCAAGTCCTATCATGCTGCTATTATGCGTTTTACAAACCCTTCAGACATGCGGTCTGTTGAAACTACTGCACACCGACCATTGCGCCTTACTGGTGTAAAGAAGCAACGGGATGGAAATATCATGATGATTATGTACAATTTGTCCGGACTCCCAATGCCATCCAACATAAATGAAAACAAGAGGGTTATTATATAAGTTTCCGCATCCCCCAGTGGTCATCCTACATGATCGTTGAAATAAATCTACAACTTTGTCAGCAAGATGCTCTGCAATGTATCTAAGCGCTTAGGAGACCGATCACTCACGGAGCATCATCACATCAAATGGGACAGTAAGAAGCGATTAATCTCTTACAGCAGGACTTCAGAAGCAGCAGCAGCGCCCAATGTCGGCCGCACATTCGGTGGGGCTTGGGTTTTGCCCGCCGCTTCCCCCCTTCTGACCAGGATTTCCACTTCCAGCTCCTCCGCTTCTTTCCACCGTTGCTGATGCGTATATATGACTGCAAGCCTAGCCATCGTATCCAAGGTGCTAGGTTTGGTCTTCCCTTGTGTCTCCCTTCTAGCCAAGACGTTGCGTTCTATCTCCTCCGCTTCCTTCCATCGTTTTTGCCGACAGTAGGTTTGAGCGAGGTTCCCCATCAGTTTCAAGACATCAGGATGTGCCTCGCCAAAAGCATTTCTCCAGTTCTCCAGAACCTCGAGCTGCAATGCTTCCGCTTTATCCAACAGTCGCTGGTCGTAATACGTTTGTGCAAGGTTGGACATCGCTATCAAAGTGTTTGGGTGTCTCTTGCCGAGCTCCTCTTTTGATTTGGCCAGAATTTTTGCCTGTATCTCTGTCGCCTTATCGAATTTCCGTTGGCCGCAGTATGCCATAGCAAGATGTGACATAAGTGCTAAGACATACGGGTGCGTGTCGCTCAGTTCCTCTTCCTCTTCAATCAAACCAAGAGCTTCCGAACACAGTTCCTCCGTCTTTTCAAGTAGGCCCTGTCCCCAGTATGTAAATGCAAGATTGGACATCGCTTGTATGGATTGGGGATGCTTCTTGCCAAACGTCTCCACAGCAGTGGTCAAGACTCTCCTTGCAATATCCTCTGCTTCCTCCCACCGTTCTTGTTTGCCGAGAGTAACCGCAAGATTTCCCATCGTATTCAGTTTCCAAGGATGTGTCTCGCTTAATACAGTTTTCCACTCGTCTAAGGCTTTTAGTAGTAGTAATTCTGCTTCGTTCCATTGACCTTGGTCGCAGTGTATTGATGCCAGATTACAAATCGATATTAAGGTAGCTTTTTGCGTGTCTCCCAATTCCTCTCTGCGCGATTTTAAAACTTCCCTCCCTAGCTTGTCTGCTTCGCTCCAATATCCCAGGTCGCATAGTACTATGGAAAGATGGTCGCCAATTATCAATGTGTCTGGATGCGTTTCGCCCAACTCTCTCTTGCTTATGTTCCAGGCATTCTCCAGTACCGCCTTAGCTTTGCTCCACTTTCCCTGCTTCTGGTACAATGTTGCGAGATTGCTCATTATTAGCAGGGTATTCGGGTGTGTCGCACCTTCCTGTTGGCGATATGCGATCAAGGCTTCCTTGTACAGTTCTTCTGATTCCTTCCACCTGCCTTGGATGTTATACGTTGAGGCAAGGTGAACCATTGATCTTACAGTGCCTTGGTGCTCTTTTCCCAACCTCTCCTTCTTGATGGCCAATATGTGTGACAGGAGTTTCTCTGACTCTTCCATTTTCCCCTGGGAAATATAGGTTTTCGCCAGGACATCCATCGACTCCAACGTTTTAAGAGAAGTAGCGCCAAGTCCCTTCAATCTCTCATGGAAAACCGTTTCCTGGAGCTTTCCCGCTTCTTCACATCGATCCTGGGAGTATAAGATCGATGCGATGCTAGCCATTGCTTTTAGCACTTTAGGGTGCGACGTTCCCAAATCCGCGTTGGTGGTGAGGATCTCGGTGGCCAGACGTTCGGCTTCTTCGTATAATCCTTCGGTCTCGAGGATGCCAGATAGCGTAGATTTCAATAATTGTGGTAGCCAGTGGTCTGAGCCCAAAACGCTCTCTGACCGCGTGATTTCGCTCTCGTACTGTTGTTTGACCTTGTTGAACTGGTGTGACTTTCGATAGTCGGGCGCGTTGCTGGCGTTGGGACTGCGAGACGTCGACTTGCGATATTCTATTGCCAAGTCATGGTACCGAATGTAGCCTTCATCTTTGAGTTTGCGGAAGCCACTTTCATGAAAGACAGGTTTGTCTAAACTCTGTTTGAACGCAGTGATTTCATTTCTGAGCTCATCCTGGAGTTGGGCTGTGGACTCATTTTCGTCCAGGAGGGTATCATGATCACCAAGTCCCAGCACATGAATTAATCTGTAAAGACATACTACGTTCAATGCACATGTTTTGCACCCTTTTTTGGAAGCTTTGGCTTTTATCAATGTGGCGATTTTGGTCCGAACACGCAGGTCGCACAAGCCCAATTGATACAAGAATTGCCTAGCCTGCGTACATGTTAATGTTACCATACCATTCTTTCATGCAAGACGAAAACATACTGAGAAATTACAGTGGGGTTGAAGTCTGTAATCTTCCTCAGGCATACTAGGAGAAGGGCAATCGATCCTTGAAACCGTTGTTAGCATGTATTAATATTGATTTGACTCTAAACACTGGACCTCACTGATTTGGGTTGAGAAGCTGTATCAATTTTCTACAGTCCGGTTGCCGAGAATCAGGCTTCTTTGCAAGGGTCAATGAAAAAAACATTGCCAGTGAGTTTTGCCGCGCCGGATCCAGTGATACAATTGTCGATACCAGCGAATGGGCAATGCCAGGGAGCAGGTCAAGCCATTTAAGGTCCTCGAATACATCTATATTTCGTTCTTCCCATATTGATTGAAAGGATATTGGCCTATCGTACCCGGGTATTGTTGTTGTAGGCTCTGAAGAACTCCAAGTGTGTGTACTGTGACACAAAACGAAAAGACAAACCATCCCCAAGGAATATATATCCATTCTCTTTGCTTCGTGGATCTCGAAACATTCGTCATCCCAATTCGGATCGTTCCAGGGTCGTGACCTTGGGAGGTATATGAGATCGTTCTCATCCTTGCCGAGACACGAATGCCCAAAATCAGTTAACTTGGCTTGTAATCCACCCTTACCATCCTTGAATATGAGGACGTTTTGCGGTTTGATGTCTCCATGAACGATATCTATCCGATGACAAGCAGAGTCAGCTGTGACATTTAGCGAGTGGAGATGAAAATGTATACTGCAGTCATGTAGGGCCATTACAGCCATGGCAATATCGGTGCAAAGTCCTAATTCTATCTCCAATGAGGCGCTCTGGTCGTATTTGTAGTTTGTGAAACTTTGAAGGTCACCTAGGTGCGCCCTTTGGAAGACCAAAACAGGCCATACACCATCAGAATCCCAACAGATACCCTCTAAGTCGATGATGTTTGCGTGGTTCCGTATCAAAGGGTGTCTTAATATCAGAACTTCTGTTATCAACGATCCAAAGTTGGCTTTGGATACATCTCGACCGCTGATGGAATTGGTGGAAAGATACGATGAAGTTCGTTTGAATGCAAAACTGGTGTGAACGTTGATAAGTGACTGATTGATTAGAGAAGTAGCACCCCAGCCAAGCACATTAAGAGTAGGCTGCCAAAGTATTGGCAAAATGTCAACATCGCAATTGTGCGCAATCGCAAGAAAGGAAATAATATCACGATGGTCATTTCCGATATCCTGTTGCGTTACCCGTTTCCCAAGGATAGAATCATCGCTCAGTGAGTTCATAGTGTCTGTTGTTGCCGGGCGGATTTCTCGAAGGCAGTATCTCGCTTCACTCGCTCGGGGAAAACGATGAATGTTATTCTATTACCGAGCGATATATGTGACTCTACCGGTACTGATGGCGTTTGAACGTTTTATTGATCGCGGGCGCGACAAGCCTTTGTGTGTCTTCGGGGGTGAGGTGGAAGCGAAGAGACTGAATGGAATCTTCGGGGGTGAGGTGGAAGCGAGGAATGAATGCCTATCCCCTGGATCGTAACGTATACGGGCCGCCCGCGCAACCACCTCACCACACGTCCAAAAATGCTCATCAGAGGCTGTCCTTTTTATCAAGTCTTCTTTAGTAGCAAATAAAACTTTCTGTCAAAGTGAATTGTAAATTATATGTG
>Ga0307515_10002300_pt1 | contig 41777 bp, 35 predicted proteins | sample 17_EM_MG_FD_194513 | JGI IMG/M metagenome (GOLD analysis project Ga0307515, IMG submission 194513) | Populus trichocarpa ectomycorrhiza microbial communities from riparian zone in the Pacific Northwest, United States - 17_EM | ecosystem: Host-associated > Plants > Roots > Unclassified | place... | reverse complement strand
TGCTTAATAACCTCTTCCGCGGCATGGTTTAACTGCTGCTCCTACTTCTACCTCCTCTGGCTCTAGAGGGACTAGATGTTCTTAAACTTGTGATGGCTTCGGAATGTGCTGCCCGTCGCTATTGAAGTGGATTTCAGCCGACTGTATCGCTTAGTCCCCTCTATACGTTTATTAAAACATTATCCACCTCGTCATTAGTAAGCACCGTCTTATAGTGGTAATACCGCGCTATATTCTTTATATTGGCTTCCGTTGCCTTTTTAAACAAGAGGCCTTCTTTAGGCCGTTCTTCGTATTCCCATAAGTCCTTAATTATAAGTTTGCGGCCCGCTCCGTCCTAAAAGGAGCCCCTCCAACACTTTGTTGCTCGACCAGCAACCGAGCGCTATCGCCTCATAAGCTCCTCTAGCTAGATCCGCTCCGTCTGGCCATTCTGTTGAATGTGTATGTAGCTTCCGCCACCCTCCACTGAAGTTGCGAGATCTTTCCAAAAAACGTGTTGAGAACGTCCGGATAATCAATCGTAAGATTATCCTCCGCTTCACTCCTAAGTATAGGATCCACATTCCTTCTCAGATTGGATGTGTCTGCGAAACTCCCGGTGTTAAACGACTAAGGCGTCTGCTGAAACGACACGGTACGTGGAGGGCTGGATGGGGGAGGTGTCGATGGTCTGGCGACGGTTGTAAGCGCCAACTCTGCAATGACATTGTAGACCTAGTTCCTAGATAACGCTATCAGGTCCAGTTACTTCGGTAGGTTAAAGCTAGCCAGATTATAAGAGGGAGTAGTGACCTACTATCAGCACTGACACACTCAATAGCAGTTACCATTGTCCGCCTGACTCCCGCGCCTCTATAGTTACGTAGGTCGTCCTTACTTATAAGGACTTTGACGGAGCCAAGCATGCTTAATATAACTCCCGTCTCGTCTATATTGTAGCAATTTTCTGGTAGAATGGCCGGATTATGTACTACTCTGCCAATTACTTCGAACCAGTGTGTAATCTTGACGTATATATTCTTTTTGTGACGTTTCCAGTCTATCGACCTAACTCTCCTCGCTTTAAGTTGGGGTTGACGTATCTTAAAGGATCGAGCCTAGTTCTTGCCTAGAGGCTTAATTAGTTTGTCCGTCGTGGACCGCTAGCGGGCGAGGCTAAAGGCTAGCGAAGGTATATACTTTATTCGAATAGGCTGTCTAAGATTAGATATTAGTAATAAAAAAGCAATAAGAGCTTTCTCTTCCTCTGGGGTGAGGTATTGCTGGCGTTGGGCCTTTTCCTCTATAGAGGGTTGTCCGTATGCGCGATAATAGAGCGTATAGAGAGGGATATCGCCTCGTTTTGATAAGGCAGCCTATGTTTTAGGAACATCTGGAGGGAGATCTTGCGCCAGCACCTGGCCTGGCTCGGTCCATGTCTATAACTGTGGTGATAGGAAAGGCACCAGAGGCAGCTGCTGAGCCGGTACGAGAGATAAAGGAATGCTCGGCTGCCAAAAATAGCCAGCACGTGACCTTTCAAAGATGTTTCTAGAAGAGCGCCACACCTGGGAGCCTGTTCGGCATAGCGTAGAAAACAATACGGCCAGCTAAGTATCTAATACTGTACTACGTAAGCGCGCTAAATTCTTATGCCAAGACACCCTATAGGCTCCTTCTTACGGATAAATCCAGAATATATATTTTTGGGGGCTGGGTGTCTTTAAAAGCTTAGGACTACCTTCTTCTGTAATAGTTTTATTAATTAAATACTCCGAAGCTTGAAATTTTATAGACAGTCGTAGTGCAGCAGGGGTGTAAAGCTAACGCAGTTTTAGATGCTTTGAAAAGAACGACTAACAGCATAATTAAAAGCATTATATTTTTTAGGCTGCACACTAGTTTTCTAAAGGGAAATATCTAGAGAATACTACTACTATAATTATAACTTGATAGAATCGCGGGGGAGAGAGTTGAGATGCGTAAACAATGGATTCATTGCGGCACGGGGGGTTTTGCGCCACTCAGGGAGGGATGTTAAACGAGAGGACTCATCAGTGTCACGTGATGCTCTCCAGCCGCAATCAGTGGTATAGCACAAATGTAGTTAGTTAGTTTGCGGACCGATTAAAAATCGCACCAACAGAATCAGCTAACCATCAGAGACGGGTCACGTGCGGGTATATGTACGCACAGGCCATGATTAACGGTCCTACTAAAGTCCGATACACCCCTTGAAATCCGGCCCAAACGCCAGCTTTTCTTCTTCAACTTTGTCTCTTAACTTTAACAAGCTAAGAACTTTCGAGCGTGCCTCCAACGCAGTGAACCTTCGGGCGAGCGAACAGAAAATCAACACCAATCACTGACTATACCGAATCATGGTAGAAGCCGCTGGTAAGTTTCACTAGTCCACCTCATGTTAAGTAAAATGCGACTAACAAGCACATAGCTTGGCCTGTGGCCGATTCCGCTTTATCTCAAGAGATTCTCGATCTTGTGCAGCAAGCTAATCACTATCGTCAGGTTCGTTCTTCACCAAATCCACACTTTTGATCCACGTGCAGCTATAGCGATACTGATATGGGAACAGTTGAAAAAGGGAGCAAACGAAGCGACGAAGACATTAAACCGTGGGGTATCCGAGATCATCGTTCTCGCCGCCGATACCTCACCTTTGGCCATCGTGCTCCACCTGCCTCTCCTCTGTGAAGACAAGAACGTCCCCTACGTATATGTCCCCAGCAAAACGGCTTTGGGAAGGGCTTGCGGAGTGAGCCGGGCTGTCATTGCAGCCAGTATTACGACAAACGAGGCTAGTGATCTATCCGGCCAAATCAGATCGTTGAAGGACAAGGTAGAGAGGCTTATGATCTGAGTCGCTGAAATACGGCTTTTATCAGGCGCTTGGAAAATAGCGCCGAGCTGCGGATGTCGCAATAGAGATGGGCCAGAATAATCAGAAGTGGTTATGGGTTGAATATAACAAATCAAAGAATCTTCGGATCCCCTTTCATTTCCTTGCTTTTCTATGTTTGATTGTTTGAAGCTCCTCCACAATCAAGGTCTTCCGGCCCTTTGCGCACTAATTACCAACAGCAAATCTGGCTACACCCACGCTCAAGAAGAACCAGTAATCAACTGTATTTCCAGACAAGCTGTCAACCCACACATGAAGCAGAATCTATAGCTAGCTATGTACTGCAAATTCCTACCAGTACTACAAATATTATGAACACTACGGAAACTATACGGGTATCACCCAATCCCAAGATCTCCGGTTTGCAAATCTAGCGCGGCGATAATGAGTACTTCTCGGAAGCACAATAAAACACGGTAACGGTTCTTCCTAGTAACACCACAAAGACCCCACTGCCCGTTCTAGGGGGCTTCAGAAATGTGTCGTAAAAGGTTATACGATCAATTCTGAGCGTTGCGGCGAGTCTCCTTACGTCAAAAGCTGAATAGTTCGTACGGCCAGGGCCAAAGAACTCCAACCACTAACCTTAGGAAATACCTAGCCTTTCCATCATACTTTCTAATGGACATACAACGTCGTTATATAACGCGCATTGCAGATCGGTCTTCGTAAGGCCAGTGCCAAGACCAAAGTCACAACCCAGACACTTCTGGACTATTTCCTGATATTTTGGCCCTAACGGTGATCGGCTTGCGGCAAGTCGACGCACTGCTAATAGATCATGAGAATCCAAAAGTTTCCAGTATCCAAGTTCAAGTAAGGCAACACCTAAACAGTGCAGAGTCATGTTTCGGATACCGTAGAGAAGCTGCACATCTTCCATGTCGACTGGAGAGTCATAGCCGATTGCCTGTATGCCCTCCATGGGCAAGACAGATATTTTGCACTCATTGTTTGGGAGTTCTACGCTGACATGGAGTGTTCGCAAGACCTTTTCAGACAGCTCTTTGCCGGATCCAAAGAAAGTGAGTTGTTGCAGGCACCAATCTTGACTAAGCCAGGGAGTCGACTGATACTGTAGGACAGCGGTAACGATACGGTGAGCGAGTTTCAGTTGACTAGTCAAGTCTAGAGTGTCTTGGGTGGATGGCCGCAATAATTCGACTATAGAGACCTGCTTCTTCATGTCGGCCTCAGCAGACTTGGAGTGATAAAAAAGATGTTTATACTCCCCGGGAACCTCCAGGTAGCCTAAAGGCAAGTGATGCACCTCATCTCTATATACGTCGTTGCTAAAGACTGGCGGGAGCATATGTTGATTCATATGCTCACACATGTTCTTGGCGTATTGAAGGTTTATGAACGCCGACATTTGGCTCTCAAGAGAATGTACAGATATATTTGATGATTTCACAGCTTTATGGGGTAATGAAGCTTTCTGTTGTTCAGGCTCCGTGCAGTTATCGGTAGATTTCTCGAAATGAACTTTTCTTCGCTTCTTAGTCCTTCCAAGCAGAGGAGGGGCGGCGTCCTTCCTTGAATATTGTGCTAAGTTCGTTAACAGGCCAGTTATCTCGTCTTGCGATATATTTGGACCTTCTCCGGTAGCTAAAGGTGAAGGGGAAGTCATGGGTGTTGGCAAATCCGGTATAGGATTCTTCGAGGATCTTACATGAAGCCTTATCGCATTCGGTTCTACTTTCACTATAAATTGCCCATAGGATTAGTTTAAAACAATAAGGGTCTTGCGAGGGCTGATTCGACCTGCAGAGTGGAGGTAGAAGTACCTTTGGTTAATAGCGGGATCGCTATTCTGATTTGAAATTACTAAGTTGAGCTGAACTGTCTCTTCCACTTTCGCATCCAGGTATAGCTTCGCGCCGTGCCTTATATGGGCAGGATCAGAACAGCACCACGACATTGTCAGAGCATCATAAAGTGTACGTGATGCTTGCTGCACCGTATGATACGTGGACGGCATTAAATTTGAGCCGGAATACTCTCTTGAGAAGCAAGTTTGGTGCTGAAAATCTGAGATTTGAGATCGCAGGAGGCGGAGGTCCGCATTTTGATTGCGCAAATTTTCGAGTTTCTTCTCATACCGACTTTTTTCAAAGGAGACTATCACAGACTGGCGTAAACGCCGAATAGTGTCTCTTATCGATTCGCCCTAGACATAGTTAGCTGATATCTATGTTCCGGTTCCCAGCAAAAAACGCGGATCCTAAGCCTTGCTAGATTTGAGCTATGTAGAGTACCTTGAACCTTTGCTGATTTACGACCTTATTAAGATATATCAACTCCTCCTCAAGTCCGTCTAGAGATATTTTTATTTCCTCTGCAATACTTTTACAAGTGCCATAATTGTTGTTCAAAAATTCTGTCACTCGGTTGTGAGGATCATGATCTGTCCAAAGGTGATGCGCCGGATTTTCCATCATCTCCTTAGCCTTCCAACCGTCATTCTTCAACACCAACCTCAGCAGCAGGTGGCATTCATTCTCAAAGAACTGCATCTGCCTTTCAAATTTCTTCAAAAGTCTTCCAACTTCACGAGAAACTTGACGAAATGTCTTTATTTTGTCGTAAGTCGACTCGTAGGCTTTGACAGCTTCGGTGATGATTGGCAGTACTCCAAACGCCAGCCCCAGTGCTGCTTCGGCCATTTTGAGGAGAATTCAAAGTTCAGTAATTGAGATAGGCTGAGGGGATACACAAGTAGCCATGCTGATGGAGTCGGGCACGAATCTACAGGCGTTGATGCGGAGCAAAAAGCAACATCGGTAAGGCAGAATCTGCACTTTAGGGGTCGTCCGGTTGCAAGTTCAGTCTAATCTAGCTGTGAATCTGCCTTATGGTCTCTGCCTTGCTGCAAGACTCAGCTTGAGCTCATTCCCCAAGATAATTCTGAATTATGCCCATACTGCTTATCACCTCATTTCCTTTGCATCATCAAGTTAATCATTTACTTCACATGTCTTTTTTTTACGGCAGCTTAAAGTGAAGTAATCTAAAATGATTAAAAACGGCCCAAATGATTGCGACCCCCTTTCGTATATCAGGCACTGGCAAGAGAACACCTCCCAACCCCATACGAGGGAGTTAGGCATTACGGCCGAGTTCTTTCATAGCTGCCTCTGCTTGTTTAAGTTGATCATATCGCAGCTGAATACAGATTCAGCCTTTTCTTGTCAGCAACTGGAAAGTATTCAGCGCAGTTTTGGTCTTTTTCAGCTTTGGGGGGATGGATATCAGGTTTCCGAGGGGCAACTAGAAAGTGTCTTAAATCGTTCTCATACCCTATACAGATCCACGCTAGGGTTACTCTGCTCAATTGCTGAGGTCTTGGTTTCGAGTAGGCCTGGCAAGGGTTGAATTAATATAAGACGAAGCTGACTATTATTAGGACTACTTCAATATGCTATCCCATCTAAGATCATTCGGGAAGATTCTATGAGTTCTGCCAAGGTACAGGCATTAATGGGAAAGGTTCGACAAACATTTGAAGAGAGCGAAGACACGGGATACGACAACGACGCTTCGTTAAGTTATTCCTATGACACCATCGATGAAATATTAGAAGATATTAGGACTGATATCGAGTGCCTTATGGATCTGGATCCCTCCTTAAGACACCGATTGATGATTTAGGGAATGATGGTGCTCGTCCATCATCACTGCTTGAGTCACAACCGGCCCAATTCTATGCCAGCCTCGTTCACGCAAGATTTCCGCAAGCAAACTTTGATCTGGTCGACAAATTGGGCAAAGTTAACTGGGATCGCTTCAAGCGATTAGAAACACAAAGATCTTCTATTATTGCCAACGATGAGAGCTGTCTCTTTTTCTGAACATGAATGCACTGAAACAGTTGCAGCTTCATCAAAATTTCAAGATTCAGGACTGGGAACTTCAGTTCCCGCTACAACTGTGTATGCGGCTACTGTTGCTTCTCGGGCATCGACTGCAGATGAAGGTTGCCCCCGGATTCCGCCTTTGTCAGAAGATGCCAAAAAGGGGAATCCATTTACATATGACGCTTGTGGCAGGAAAATACGTGTGTCGGAAACAAAAATGTGGAGGTGAGTCCATTTTTTTACTCTACATGATGCTCCGATTAATAGCTTAAGAAAACACCTCCTTGCGGACTTGCAACCTTACGTTTGTCTTTGGGATCAATGTCTTGGCAATACGACTACTTTTCGGTCCCGCGACACCTGGGTCAATCATCTCGGTCAAGAACATGCCCTTGCATCTCACTGGAATGGGTCAGCCTGTCCACTCTGTTTAGAAAGTGTTGGTGATGGTCTTGGCGCTGTCAGTGTGCACATCGCCAGACACTTAGAGGATATAGCTCTGGCTGCTATCCCCCGTAATGTGGATTCTGGTAACGGCTCCGATAGCGAAGGAGATACGTCGACAAGTGCAGAGTCCATAAACTCTGACGATCCTACGACGTCTGATCATCAACAACGAAGACCAGAGCATATTATTCAAGATACTGGTCTCAGCATACCGAAAGAACCCCACGATCTAGTGAACAAACCATCAAGAAGCCGTGAGAATCAAGTTATACCCGGCGGTCACCTAATCCAACCAATTGATGTTACTAAGGCTCTGTATATCCGTCCTCCCAGTACAAGGATCAATTGCCCAGACTGTAATGAGTATCCAAATGGCTTCAAGGGGGAACACGAGTTGAATCGTCATCGGCAGCAGGCTCATGGAAAAGTCGGGACAGTTTGGGTCACTGTTGATGCCTCTCCCGACAAAAATTTCCTCGCTAAGTGTAAGCAGTGCCGCGCCGGAAAGAAGTACGGCGCGTACTACAATGCTGCAGCTCATCTACGCCGCGCGCATTTTTGCCCTCGCAAACGTGGTCGTAAATCCAAAAGTGGTAATAAAGAGAGAAGTGACCTTCCTACAGTGGATGATCTCATGAGAGGAGGTTGGATTAAAAAGATTACAGAGGTTTTTTATAATGACAACGTCAACGATAATGAACACAATTTGGCGTCTAGCGATCTGGAGGACGTAGCTAAGCCACTGCCAACAAGTATCCTACCGGAAGCACTATATTCACCTCCTACACTTCATTCTTCTTTTTGGGAAGATTTGGCTGGGCCTAAGGAAACGGCAGCTGCTGAAAAATCTGAGTATGAACTAGTAACCGAAATAATAGAGTAAGGGACAAACCTTAATACTAGGGGTTCTTTAGAGTAACGATTATGGCAGAGGAAAAACGTTCCCGTGCAACTTCCGGGATTGCCCAGCGTTCTTCATCAGACTAGCTGACCTTCAGGCACATCAGTCAATAGTGCACTCTGCAGAAAAGCCGTTCCCATATTATGTGGAAAATTGTAATAGCATTGGAGAGCATGGTTTCTCCCGCTGAGATCACCTTACTAGGCACTCAAGATCTTGCCATGCAATAACCTCGACAACGGGAAGCTCCAGTGTTCGTTCGAGTGTAGTTAACCTATAGGTAGTTAGCCTGGGAGGCCTCGATCAACGATCGTAATGCGGGTCATGGTTTCTATTGGATTTTTTTTGAGAATCCATTGGCTGCGATTTAGTGCAGCAAGTAGCGAGCGTCGAATATCGCCCGCCGTCAAAGGCGCTCGAAAATATCTCCCCGGACTACACAACGCTCACAGCCTATGCAGACAAATTGCTAGCCTTGATACGCTGCTGTGGATATGGTTTGTGTTAGTTATCAGATGGAAGATGCTCCTGACAGCAAAGGTGAAGGAAGGTTGAACATAAGACATTAAGTGCTCAGAGCGAGATGACTCAACATACTGATAAGATAGCACAATCTAATTGAAGGGCCTCTTCTCAAATGTAATGGTGCATCAATACTCGCAAAGAAGACCCACATCAAGAAAGCGTAAGTTTCGAATAGCCACAGATGGAAACTTCGTTGCTGAGTACTACCAATCCCTTATAATCCCTGGAGGTGATGAGATAACTACATGTTAAACAACACGAACCGAAGGAAATGCTCCAACCACCAACTTCAGTTCATCAATCTATGCAATAAGGGAGATACAGCACCCGAATTCCCCCGATCAGATCCGCCAGAAAAACCTAGTCCCAAGACCAATCATACCCACCTCGAGTATAGATAGCATAAATACGCTAGCCAAACGAACTTGGGTATCGAGGCAGACGCTACCCGTGACAAAATATGATGCAGCAAGATTCTCATCTTTGATTAAAAAACATCTTACTCGGTCTTTGCAGATTCCATGCGCGCGCGGAACTCGTCAAAGAACTCCTCCATCTCATCGGCGACAAAGTCCTCGAATTCCCGGGAGAGCTTTTCGACCTTCTCTTGGAGACGGGAGGAGCCCTTCTCGATCTTGCGACCAGTGGCCTGGAGGCTTTCCTCAAATTCAACCTCAACATCTTCAAGGGAAAAATCAGGGATGGTGATGGTGACAGTGTCGTGTTCCTCATCCACCTGCTTGCCAACGGCATAGCCTCCCTTGCTGATGATATCAGTGTAGTTGGAGGACCCACCACCGTTCCAGGCAAGGATCTAGCAGAATATTAGTAAGATGTCAGGATATTGCGAGTGTAGAAAGACTTACGTTCTTGGTGTTGCTTGGAACTTCAGTCAAAGCACCCTCAGTAGCAATGGAAATCAAGTTCGCCTTCAGCTTCTTTGGGGTAATGTCCGCAACAGCATAACCCGAGTCTTTAGAAGGCTGGAGAGAAAGCATATAGGCAAGGAGACCGGCGATATGAGGAGAGGCCATGGAGGTACCGGAGATGGTATTGGTAGCGTGTTCACTTCCGATCCAGGTGGACAGGATGTTGAGGCCAGGAGCGAAAATGTCATTGCACTTTCCGAAGTTGGAGAAGTACGCACGCTCGTCGAGAAGAGTTGAAGCGCCAACTGTAACTGCGTTCGCAGCGGCAGCGGGGGAGTAGTTGCAAGAGTCAGCATTATCATTACCAGCGGCGACAGCAAAGTGAATGCCAGCATCGACGGCGGCATTGACGGCCAGGTCAAGAACAGTAGACTTGCCACCGCCTAAGCTCATGTTGGCAGCGCTGCCTTTGAATCCCTTCTTGCCCTTGCCCTTCTTGGTTGCCTCGACCTTCTTGGAGTGTTGCTCAGCAGCATACTCGACGCCCTTGACGACATCGGACATGGTTCCGGAGCCGTTAGACCGGAGGACCTTGACAGCGTAGACGTTGGCCTTCTTGGCAACACCGTATTTCTTTCCGGCAACAGTACCGGAGCAGTGAGTACCGTGCCCATTGCCATCCTCATCAGCATCGTTGGCTGGGATGGTCTTGCCCCAAGTAGCACGACCTTCAAAGTCGACGTGCTTGATGTTGGTGCCAGTATCGATGACATATACATCAACACCCTCTCCGCCATCAGCACTGTAAAGGTATTTGTTCCATGTGCCGAAGCTCAGGCTTGTGCGGTGCGAGATACGGGCAAGGCCCCAAGGAGCGTTCTTCTCAATCTGAACGTCGTCTTCCATAGTGCGGACTTCAGAGTCCTTCTCGATATATTCGACCTGTTCAATGTCGAATCCATTAGCAATCGTGCACTATTGGGAGGTTGGATATTGATTGGGTATGCATCACGTGTGATGGATGAGGCCAACCGATTGCGTGAGGACTCGGCAGCGGCAGAGAGCGGAGATAAGAGCAGTGGTGACAGGAAAGCTCCATCCACGCACGCGACGACAGATGAGCTTCGGAAGATGAAAGGAGATGCGAGGGGATGTGGTTGGCGACATGTTCGATGCAAGCCATGCTAATAACATGTAAAGTGACTCACATCAGGATGTCTCCGAATCTGCTCAACGGTCTCGTCATCGAAGTGGCCAGAGTAGCCCAACAATCCGCCAGCGATGTTGTAGGTGTGCTTCAAGCCCTCGAATATATCAGTCGAGATAGGGTACTGGGAGCGCTTTCGCAGCTCCGCCCGCTCCTTCTGGCTGGATAGATGGAGATTTTGAACCCAATCGTGATGAGAAGCGGCATCGGTGTCCTTTACGTGTTTCTTGAACACGACCATATATGAGTTGGGAATCTCCTTTGCATTCACTGATGAGAGAATGGGAGCGGCATCATTGTGGATGGTGCCAACGTTGAGTACTGGCGACGCTGACGCAAGGAGCGGCAACAGCAAGAGACTGAGAGCGGACCTCATGGTGGCGGGTAAACTCCCTCAGGCTTTGCTACAAAGGAAACAAGACGATGAGAATAAAAGCGGGAATGGAGTAAAACAGCGTTGAAAGAGATGGTGATGGGGGAGGAAGGAGGAAGGATGGAGGAGAGGATGAGGATGATGGATGATGGAGCAAGTGGTAGCTATGGTGATGGGGAGCTCTTATCAAGGTGCGGCCAGAGTCGGGGCTTGCACGAGTCGGAGGATCGGCCTGGAGGCTGAGTAAAGGTGAGGCTGGCGTCTCTGCTGCTTCGGGCATAGTGTGTCTTTGTTGGACAATGCAAGCGACCCCAGGTCGAGTGCTGCCTCGTGAGCCGTGTCTTTGGGCCATCGTCACTCGCCATTTACGCGTGCCTGGACGCTAGGATAGGGATACAACAGGTGTATCGGGAGAGCTCCGGCATATTTTTTGCTGCTTTGGCTGCTGAGAGAGGAGACCGTACCTGCGACTTTCATCAGATTCGGCGTCCAAGCTCCAGTTGCGTCAGTTAGCAACACCATCTCCATCTCCCACTTCGCGTGCAGCCGCCATAATCCGAGTGCTGGGCTTGCTTCACACCAGCACTGTGCTACAGGCACAACCGTCTCTCATTTTCCCGAATTCACCGTGCTGAGAGACATGCACTATCTTTTGCTTCGCCCTAGATTTGCCCTTCAAAACTACCTCAGCGGCGGAGGCACTACCTGAATATGGATGGCCAGGCGCGCCGGTACAGGTCTTCGACTGCTGCCTCGAAGACAAATCCCCTGAATAGTCAAGCCACTGCAGAGCTGCGCGCCCTTGTGGACGACCTCACAAATGCCTCCGACAGGCAAACGCCCTCCGCTGACAATCTCCAAGCCCAGAGCAACACCTTACGCCGCATTCGCCAATTGCTAATCGACTCCCCCGACCCTACGCAAGCTAAAGACGCATTTCGCCATGTGCAAGGCTTCACGGTTCTGCTCGCGACAATACGCTCGGTGTCCGGCTTCTACAATCCCTCAAAATTGTCGGCTGATGACCGGAGCGATTTCTTTGAGGTCCTCAAGGCGACCTTGGATGTGCTCTCAGAAGCTCTTAATGAACATCCGGGGAATCGGAGATATTTTGCAAAGAGGGTGGAGGGTGGAGGGTGGAATGCACTCGAACAAGCTCTTGGAAGCACGGGTCTTGGAGGTAGTCAGTCGAAGAGCCGCCGTGACGATACTGGCCAGGAGCAGCTGTTTGGCTGCCTCTTCGCATTTGCGCTGGGTGAAGAAGCGATGACCCGCATCTTTCGTGATATCGATAATGTTGGCGATTCCCAGAGGAAAGAAGGTCAAAACGAGCCATTGAGTGGCATTGATTCTCAAACTTCAAGCTATGTGGTCATCTATCCAGATAGCGGGATAGACGGTGGCGAGGAGGGCGAGCTCACCATCGCAACCCTTCGGAGTCATCTACGAGGGATTTTTAGCGGTAACGAATTGCTGCAGAATTCGGACATGATTACTATCATCCTTAATTTCTGGCTCATGCTATCTGGAGAGGATATCCCTGGTTCTAGACCCCAACACCTATCGATTTCTATTCTCCTAGTCATTCAAGAGATCATGGCTATATCTACTTGCAATAAAGCTGCTGTCCATGTTACCGGAGTATTGAGTATCATTCTTCCGGCACTCTTCGGAAAGAATCGTTCTGTTGTTGAAGCTAGTTTATTACGAGAACTTGCGGGAAGTCTAATCGGTTTTGGTGTCAATCAGTTAGAAGATGCTTATTACCTTTTTCGTCAAGCTTCATATTCAGAGGAGGCAGCAGAGTTTCTCCTCCACGGCATGAGAGTGTCTCGGGAGCCGCCTTTCATACAGTTCGATCTCTCTTTGCAAGGATACAGTTCCATTGAGCTGGCCGACCTTGGCCGACCCTTCCCCCCTTCATCATCGAGTGGAGGTTACACAATGACTGCTTGGATACGAGTAGATAAATACGATCCCAATTGCCACACGACGATATTTGGAGCTTACGACCCCAGCCAAACTTGCTTCGTCATGGCGTATCTCGAAAAAGATACGCGTCGCTTTATCCTTCAGACCTCCATGGCATCCTCCAAACCCAGCATCAGATTCAAAAAGGCTACTGTCTTTGATGAAGGTACTTGGTATCACATTGCTGTCGTCCACAGACGTCCGAGCGCCAAGTCCATGGGTATGGGTTCTAGCCGGGCTTCACTTTACGTCAATGGAGAATTCACAGAGGCTATGAAATGCCAGTATCCGGCCAGTCCGCCCCCACTCAACGGAAACACTGAAAGCTTCACTTCTCTATCACCTGGCGGGCAAAAGCACGCACCCATCCTTGCTTTTCTTGGTACACCACAGGACCTAGCTCCTCACTTAGGACGAAATGTGCTCAGTTCAAGACTGTCTGTAGCCTCATTCCACCTCTTCCAGGAGCCTCTATCAGATGAGATGATCGCGGTCCATCATAAACTTGGTCCTCGATACAGTGGTAATTACCAGGATCGTCTTGGATCCTTCCAAACGTACCGTGCATCGGCCGAGCTACATGTGCAAAATGAAATCTTACATCCTGGAAAAGAAGAGCAGTCTGATATTGTCACAGCAATTCGTTTGAATGCTGGGAATATTATGCCAGAATCGCGCATCCTCATAAGTCTGTCACCCACATCTGTCATGGATGACGATGATCGAAACAATGTCGATGAGTCGCAGTTAATCAAATCACTCTCTCGAGAGGCAGCAAAGAATCTTCATCGATGCACGCGAATGCGCGGCACTCCAATCATAATTAACGCTGCGGTTCCTTCCATCAACGACGCTTTGACACAGTCTCGGGGTGTGGGGCTCCTCGCCGGAAATCCAGTCGTAGCTGTCCCTCAAGCACTTGATGATGCAATGTGGAGGGTAGGAGGCTGTACCGCAGTCGGTCTGAAGCTAGTTCAACTAGCCCAAACTCCGGATGCAGTTGTGCGAGCGGTTAAGATCCTTCTCGAGGCTGTCGAGGGTAATTGGCGTAATTGTGAGGCTATCGAAAGTAAAAATGGCTTCGCTGTTCTTGGTGAGATTCTCCGTCAAAAATTGGGCCTTGGCTCAGCAATTGCTTCTGCTGGACAAAAGTATTCTGAGATTAACATGACGACCGATGAGCGCGAGTCTTTCGTGTTTAGCTTGCTCAGAGTTATTTTGCGTTTCATCGGATATGATGAAGAAAATCCAACAGAGTCTCTCATCATTAATCCATTAGCGTACAGAGTCCTTCTCGTCGATCTTGAAATATGGAGGAGGACATTGTCTGTGGAGACACAGAAACTATACTACGGTCAATTCGTCAATTTTGCTCGGGGCAGCAAACATCACCACTACAACGCAAAGCGACTGATTAGAATGCGTGAGTGAACGAGTCATTCTCTTGTAGGCGGACTAACATTCCTATAGGGGTTGTCAAGCGGCTTATGGATGCATTGAAGGGAGAGTCATTCTCTGCGGATGTATTTCCGTACTTTCTTGAAGCTTTCAAAGTCCTTGTGCGGTGCAATATGTCGGGAGAAACGGCGCGGTTTTTGGCTCTATTTGTCACGTATGCACTTCATGATAGTCGTACCTTCGCAAAGCGAACACTACGTTCGAAGAGTAGCGTCATGCGGCTCCGAAGCAGAGCTGCTCCTCTATCTACAACTCCCGGCTCGACGCCGCGTTCGGCAAGCCCCATCATTGATCCCAACATAGCACCTGGTCTCTCACTTGCAGATTTGGGTGTGGCAATTCTCAATATGCTGGCGGAACTGTTGTGTGATGAAGCTAATATCACCGACATTCAGCGATTTGCCAAAAATGTGACGAGCAAAGTACGAGTTACTTACTTGATTGTGTGTTAGTTTTTGCTGACTTAATTACTAGTGGCTTCTTTATTTACTTGCTGAAACCGATCCTCGTGTGGTAGTCCTGGGTGCAAAGATACTTGCTCGTCTACTTGTCGTCAACGGGCCAAGCTACGTGAAAAAATTTGCAGAAAAAAGCGGCGGCTTCACGATAATGAAACACAGACTTAAATCTTGGTGGAACACTCCAGGGATATGGACAATTTGCTTCGCAATTCTCTTCGACCGTGACGCTGCCAGTATCGACTTTGAACGTGACTTCGATCTCTTTAATCTTACAGACCTTTTCACCAATAATCCCAGAGTTAAAGTGGTTTATCCGGAAGTCTTTCCAGTTATCACTGCAATGCTTGAAACAGGGTTGCGTGCAATTGTGAAGGATCAGGCCAGTGCGGCATCCCTCAACGAGCCACAGCAAATGGAATTCAATGAACCACCATCATCCGATTTAACTCCTACAATCCGCGGCAGGCGACGAACTATGTCTTTAAGTGCTAAGCAATCTTTCTCAGGTCGGTCATCAATTTTCATCGCGGTTTGATTTTGCTAATTCTTCTAGATTCCCAAAATCCACAAGCTGATCGACTCGACAACTATGCCGCAGTGCTTAATGTAGCTATTCAATTCCTTACCGATGTGCATGCGAGATCTCAAGCTTTTCAGGACTACGCAAATTCTTCTAATTATGTGCAAGAGTTATTATTTGTTCTCTATCCAGTTATCGTCACCTCTGATAGTGTTAGCGCAGAGACAGAGCTACTGTCTAGAGGCTCTGCTTTAACGTTTGAAGGCCAAGATGTGGTTATCCAGCCTCTCAGTAAATCAGCAAATCAGCAAGCTCCAATCGTTCGCAAGACAACCATGGAATCACCACCAAGTCTAGCAACACAACAGGCGATACCCCTGCGACGCGGGTCGACTTTTATTCTTATTTCCGCAGAGAAATTCGACAACTCAAAACCCACCCCTCCCTTGAATCCTATAATATCACCAAGGAATGGTGCGCCGGTGGCTTTGAAAATTGGTAGTACTGTGGTTGAAGGACTCCTCGAAGTTGTGATTGGTGTGTTTATAGATCAGCTGTTTCAACGGAAAGATTTCCCTGGGCTTGGTCTATTTCTAAAAACTCCACCTGGATTTCAAGAGCATCAAGCATATTTCGAATCATATATTCTCCGCCACGCCATGTCCACGGTTTCGAACACTATCCAACTCAACCAGAAGCTCCTCCATGAACCAAGAGTTCTCACCAATCTCGCCCGATATGTCACGCATCTCGCAGAAGCAGTCTTTGAAGGGTGGTTCTTGAATGGAGCTGAGCCATTTCTGGACTTCACAGGTACACTACTTGAATACTTACAACGTCCGGATATTGCTCAAATAAAGAGCGTGCGCCTCTGCACTCAGGCCACTGCTACTATTCGATCCGTTTTTCTTCGAGTAGCGCTGTTACAGCTCTCAGAGTCAGACACATCTGAACAAGGATCAGAAACCGTCGCGTTCATCGACAAGATGATATATTGGCAGACAATCATACTGTCATCCGAAAACAACGAAGGTCTCTTCCTGAAACTGATTTGCTACCTTCTCTATACCAAATTAGTCAGCAACGATCAGCCAGTACGATTAGCAGCAGCCAACTTTTGGCGGTTATTGCTCGTTCAAAAACCTGATGACACGTCCGCAATCCTTAACCATGCTATCAACGTGAACCAAAAATACCTATCAAGAGGCTTTCACAAATTGATGGAACTAGACAACGAAACTTTTCTCACCTGGATCGACAAATACCAAGCCGACTTGAACGCGTTCTTTTTTGGAGCCATGTCCAGAACCTGGGAGGAATTTGTGGTGGACCAGAATCGCAAGACCGAGGAGACCCTAAAGAACAGAGCCGCAAGACGCAAGGAGAAGTTAAAACAGTGGCAGAGTGAAGAATCCATAAGCGATGCTACCTGGCAGAGACACGAGGTTCAGACTACGCATTGGAGAGCTAATGTGCATGCTTCGGAGCGTCTCAAACACCAACGTGCTTTGCAAGATCAGCAAGATAACCTTTCATTCATATCATCTACAATCGTGCAGCTTGATAGAGCCCTGCGGAGACCTTGTGGATTATTCGAAGGCGACACGCAGTTGAAGTGGCGTTTGGACGAGACAGAAGGCCGTAATCGGATGCGCATGAGGATTATACCGGATGACACTCCTCGCCAAGATGACTACCAGCCAAAACGCAAGGATTCCGACATGATAGCGAAGAACAGGCTTCGACTAGAAACCAATGCGCCCAGAATTTCATCTCAGGAGGTTGTTGGTGTTACTCCGTCAGAGACCTCCGATCCGAACAGAACCTCGATTCTGGAGGCTGGTCGCCAGCGCTCGAATAGCCAATCCTCAGAGTCAGCCCTTGAAGAAGACTTTGAAATGGTGGAAGACCCCAAAGAAGACGAGGATGGCTTCGAGGATAAGAATCGGAAAGTCATGCGGAGTTTACAACGTGGTGATCAAGTCCAACATGTCTGCAATGTTTCCCGTATCGTAGGCTTGGAAGCATGTGAAGGGCTTCTCATTCTTGGCAAAGACTGGCTATACCTCCTTGATGACTTTTTCCAGCGATCAGATGGAGAAATCGTACGAGTTTGGCAGGCTCCACCGGACGAGCGAGATGCATACCTACAGATGATTTCAGGGCGGCAAACATCCAGTCGAAAGCCGCTACTCAAAGATCAGGAGCAGTCCGCAAGGCACTGGAAATGGGCCGAAGTCATCAGTATCTCCAAGCGCCGGTTCCTTTTCCGTGATGTCGCTATTGAGATCTTCTTCGAAGACGGTCGAAGCTATCTTCTCACTGCAATCTCTTCTACGACACGGAACGACCTTTTCTCAAGGCTTATTGCGCGAGCTCCGCACGTCAGCAAGCCAGACTCTCTGGCGCATCCAGAGAATTCATGGCGCCTTGAGTCCTTACGGAACCCAGAGGAAGCGCCGCAGACATTTGGCTCTAAATTTGCCAACGTCTTCGCTCCTGCTACCTCTAATCCGGCTACCAAGAAATGGATGAAAGGAGAGATTTCCAACTTCCACTACTTAATGCTTGTTAATACCCTTGCCGGCAGAACTTTTAACGATCTGACACAATATCCAGTTTTCCCATGGGTATTAGCAGACTACACAAGTGAAGAGTTGGATTTAACAGACCCACGAACTTTCCGAGACTTCTCAAGACCGATGGGATGTCAAACATCGTCAAGAGAATCTGAATTCCGTGAACGTTATCAGTCATTTGCCGAGATGGGCGATCACAACGCCCCACCATTCCACTATGGCACGCATTACTCGTCTGCTATGATTGTAACCTCGTATCTCATTCGGTTGCAGCCATTTGTGCAGTCGTATCTGCTACTCCAAGGTGGGAGCTTTGACCATGCTGACAGACTGTTCTATTCCATCGAGCGGGCCTGGCTCTCTGCCTCACGAGACAATATGACCGACGTCCGAGAACTCACACCGGAGTTCTTTTACCTTCCTGAGTTTCTGACTAACCTAAACGACTACAATTTTGGTCTCAAACAAGGTACGGGAGAAAAAATCGACAACGTCATACTTCCTCCCTGGGCCAAAGGTGATCCGGAGCTTTTCATAGCGAAGCACCGCGAAGCTCTTGAAAGCCCATATGTAAGCAAAAATCTACATCGTTGGATCGACCTCGTCTTCGGGTTCAAACAGCGAGGTGAGGCTGCCGTCGAAGCAACAAATGTATTCCATCACCTCTCGTACCATGGGGCAAAAGACCTTGATAACATCGAAGACCCCGTTGAGCGCCTCGCTACAATTGGCATTATCCACAACTTTGGTCAGACGCCTCTTCAAGTCTTCCAACGAGCACACATTCAGCGGGAGGACTCCACTCAGCGCTTCAAACGCCTTGACAATGCCGCAGAGTCCCTCACACGTCTTCCCTTTCCTTTGCTTGGTAAGCGCATCGACTTCTTCACGGATGCTGTATGTTAACTTTAATTGCAGAATCTCACGAACGTGTTTCTTCGCTCTTATATTCATCCAAGCAAGACCGCCTTCTCTGCTCCGCCGCCTTCCGTCATAACATTCCCCCGCAATACGATCGGTATATGGAATGGGGCTTCACTGATGGAAGTGTACGCTTCTACTCAGCCGATTCCAAGAAACTACTCGGATTGTTTGAGCATATGCATCAAGGACAACTAACCACTTCTTTATTCGTCGACGGGAAAACATTAATCACAGCAGGAACGGATTGTGCAGTTGCAATATGGACAGTTGTCCCAGGGCCCAAAACCATTGACTTGCAACCTGTCATATGCTTGTTCGGACACAAGCGTCCAGTCACTACGCTTGCTTCCTCTCGCGCGTTTTCAGCTTTCTTGTCTGCCAGTGAAGATGGGAAGGTCTTTTTGTGGGATCTGAACCGTTCAGAGTTTGTACGAGAGCTTGATTTGGATGTGAGAAGGCCAATCCCCGCATTTGTTCGGTGCGCTCGTATCAATAACATCACCGGTCATATCATGTTATGCTGCGGGCCGCGACTGCTGCTGTTCACGCTCAATGGGCACTTGTTGCTAGACCAAGAAATATGTGACACAGACGATCCAGATGATATTATCAGCTCCTGCGCCTTCTACGAGGGGGTCGGGAATGAGTGGCTGGACCGCGAACTCCTTTTCACCGGCCATCGAAGAGGTGTCGTCAATGTATGTTCCCCAAACAATCTCTATGTTCATGGTTCCCTCGTTCTTTCGTACCCTATGCCTTGGAGTAGGTACTAATGATCGCGCAGATTTGGAACCTCTCGCTCAATCACTCGGGCAAGTGGTCTGTAGATCTAGTCAAGCGGCTAAACCATGTCGATACCTCTCGTGAGGATGGTGCCAATTTCTCGGCGTCCATTACATGCATCCTGCCAATGGCTCAGGTAGTGTATACGGGCGATGATGATGGCAAAGTGGTAAGTTTCGATTCTTCCACTCCCTTGTTTTTACGCTATAATAGTGGAAGCGATGCGTCACCCCAAGCGTTCATTATTTAGCTGAATAGACGCGCTTGCTGTTACATTTATAAGCATGGATGCTAACTTGTAACGTATGAGTAGCACGAGTGGGACTGTGTACAGAGACATGGTGGTTCAGGATGAGGAATGAAGGAATACAATGATGCGCTAGGCGGCGCTGTGTGTGAATGCTGTGCATCTAAGCGTAGCGGTTGGGGACTGGGCTTATAGACATACCACTTAACGGTTTAAAATTCCATGTTCAAAACAAGACTCCTGAATGGGATAGAGAGGATATGATAGTGCGGTGGATCACGCTTAGGTATTGAATAGTAGGAGATGTATGTCCTAGAATTGCATTGTTTTCAGCTGCATCTTCATCAGAGCTAAACGGGATGACATGCAGCGGGCGTGCGAACGGAGAATTTGCAGGAAGATCACGGCCGAACCAAGATTCTAGTTAGTCAGGTCTCGGATATCAGTAGTGCTGATGCCAGCAAGACCAAGGTAAGTGATTTCCTAGTTACACGGTGCCGCCACACTCATTTTAGTATTTCAAATGAAGCTGTCGGTTCCTAACCCGACGGAGAAATTGGGGGTTTGGCCCGGCGATGAATGATTCTTAAGTGTTGTATTCGAGCAAGTCAAGTGTTTAAGGACTACATGCAATGGCATCGCTATATTAGTATCAGCCCTACAACTACTCGGTGAATGGAGCTCCTCCACAGCAGCATAACGGATATTCACAGCAACTGAAGTGAGTACCCTCCCTCGAATGGATATCCTCTCCAACAGCCACTCGAACATCCTCCACAGCAGTCCGGTGCATGTCCTTCTCAACAACCTACCGGATACTAACAGCCAAACGCATACTCCCAGCAGCAGAATTGGAGTACTTCACCAGCTAACGTTACTCCTCAATATCCGCCAGATTCACAGGTCCTTCCCTACCCGCAGCACGTTACATCTAACCCAATCCCATATGGCGAGCAAACTTTGTATCCCCCTAATCCTCAATACACAGCAAGATATATCGCCACATCTTCCGGCGCGTTGCCCCATCACGTAAATGCTACCAGCCAGGAGAGCATGGCTCGCCCTATGCTCCGAACCCGGTTCCATTGATGATGGAACACTCTACACCGCCCGCATAGTACCTATAACCATACTCCCCCACGCTCTCAGTGCAGCTAAGCTTGCAGAATCTTTCTTCCGCCACTCCCCCCAGCGGTAAAGATCCACTACATTGAAGTCGGATCCAAATTCTTCGAAGCTAAGGATTGGCTTGACGACCCTCGCGACCTAGAATACCACGTCACCCCCCGGCAGTCACGGGCGACGAGGGATCCAAAGAGCGTCGCATTCTCACTCTGGGCAGAGAAGCACGGAGGGCACATACGGCAGCAGAAATACGAATGGACGCTGGCCCGCAAATCCGACAGCGCAGAACTATGGAGCTACAGCCGCAAAAACGGACACCGAGGTCGGGCCCGTGGAGCCCGAGGCGCTCTGCGGGCCAGACGGCAGGGCGGTCGCGGCCAAGTTCACGCACGGCAACGGCGATGGCGCGGCCGTGGACAAGCTCTCGTTCATGCTCTCGGACGGCCAGCGCTACGAGTGGCGCTCCAACTATCCCGTCAGCGCTGTCGGCGGCTACCGCTACGATTTTCAGTGCTACGCCCTTTTCCGTGTCGCTAGCGCGGGTTTGCAGCTTGTCGCGGACGGCAGGCCTTGGAATGGTGACCTGGTTGAGAATGCGGAGGCGCTGACGATCCGCGTGCAGGATGTGGATCATGCCATGGTGATGGCGATGCTGCAGATGATGAAGGATGCGCAGTAGGAGGTGTTGCGGGCGGAGACGCGGAATGATTCAAAGGTGGTGAAGAAGGTGGTGGAGCAGGCGCGAAAAACTGAGATGGGGAAGCTGGTGTATTGGTACCGGAAAGATTTTACAGGCGAGGCGGAGGGGTTTGAGTTTGAGCTGGGCGCGGGGATTGTCTCGGCGGCTTTGGGGGAATAGTAGGGCGCTCTCTAGGGTTTGCGGAAGTAGGCTATGGTTAGGAGAAAGTATCGGCAATGTTGTTGTAGCTGCACGTTCTAGGCGGAGGTTACCTCTTCGAAATCATACATAGGATATCAATGGCGCAACCAGCGAGGGCAGTGCTTCAGCTAGACAACAATTGGATGAATATATAAAGATCCCCATGTTTTGCAACGATTATATCGAATTAAACTCTCAAATTACAGAATTGTATGTCAGATCATTACCTAGGCTGTGCTGCTAGAGTAGATAGAATTTAATGACGTTGTCCGCTATTTCCTCTTCTCTGCGTAGTTTTGCCCCAAATACAGCACCTGTAATCGTTGTATGTAGGACATTTACCTAAAATCACTCATTAGCATCTCTTATTGACTTCAATCTATGATATTTATCACCAGGGGGGCTTACTATGGAAATGATCAATACTGATTGAAGTCGGACGCCACCAATCGCAATATGATCCAACTCCGGAGCAGTTACGGATAGCACAACCATGAGCATCGTCTTCAGTCCCGCAGCACAAATTTCCTTCCAATAACCTCCCGCCTGCTTCGTTATATTCTCCTTTAGTTACACAGACGCCGTTGCGCGCTATTTCTTGGTCGCAAGGTCCGCCGTGATGGTGAATTTGTCGATCGGTAGTCCGTGCACCGATTGTAAGGTAAGATTGAGGACTCTGTCTATTCAAACTATGAAGGAAAAAGACTATATATACATGAGGTAGTAACCCCCACAGGGGTCCCTAGAGAATCGGTGAAACTAGATTGAAACCAGGTCGAGACAAATCTGAAGCTGATGTCTGACAGTACCCGTCACGGTCGACAGAATTTTACGAGTTTCGTCCCGGCGATGTATAGACATGGCGACCAGGAGCCGGGAAGGTAAGACGCCGGCCAGAACGGGGGTTGAGGACAAGAATTAAGCTGAGGAATTTCATTTTTGCAACATAGATGTTTGCTGTGATTTGGGAGGTTTGAGTTGTAGCCGAAGACGCTGAAGAGAGGGGTTTGAAAGAGGCTTCATATATCTTTGTTGGCAGGGCAGGTCGTGCGATCTTATTTCGAGCTAATTTAATAGATTCATTGCGCTCTGATTTTTCGTGCGGAAAGATTTGAATGTAAGAATAAAGTTGCGAAGTGAACTTCATTTTACTTGAAACGCTAAGATTTCCTAACTCGCCTGCTAAGCAACAAAAATACACGAAGGTATTAGTAAATACTGCCAGTTATTAGGTTTGAGATTTTCGGTGCGAAAGCGTGGAATTATGAAAGAGCTAGTCCTGCAGCGATGAATAGCCAAAATACAAATCGAATACCTGCATCAATTCTCAATAGTTTGGATATTTTAAATACTCTTTAGGGAGTGTCTCACTTTAAAATTTCATGCCGTTACCAGCGAGAGGTCGATTCCAAGAGGGGTGGCAGAGAAATACAGGCGAACTTGTGCAGTGCCACAGCGGGGTCGCTCAACGTTTTGTTGTCAGCCACCTGTGGGGATGAGTAAAGCAACCCATCCTGCAAAGATATCAATCTTGTGCATTAGCGGTTCCAAATAACGATCGAGGATATTATTACAACCCTGAAGATAGAGCAGCCCAAGAAAGGAGCAAGATGCGTATCCGTGATGGCCCTATCCCTTTTATTTTGTATAGCTTACTCATCCCTGTCCGATACCCAGGATGTTTATGCTAATCTACTATTGATCCCCTGCATTGAACGTGGCTAACCTACCATGTGACTCAAACTAGATCTATAAATCTTCTATTTCGCGCTCTATCGACCTCCCTCCACGAAAGAAGCGCTTCACGAAGAGATCCAGGCAATGGCTGCCTCCGAACTCTCGCCAACAATCTTGCCGGGCGCTGCACCGTCGCCCTCAGCACCAAATAGCTCGGCGGCCCAGATCCAAAAAAGCTACTCCTGTGTCCTATGCGCACAACGGAAAGTCCGATGCGATAAGAACCCCGGAGGATGTTCTGGTTGTACCAAATCTCGCGTCGAATGTATATACCGACCACCTGCGCCACCCAGGCGCAGGAAAAGACGGGGCCCGGAGATGGACATGAATACAAAGCTCCGGCTGTATGAAGAGGCTCTGAAGAAGCTAGGTGTGAACCCTGCCGACGTGGTCGAGCATTCCGCTGCCGGAATGTTCGAGCGGAAAGGTTCAGAAGACTCCCGAGAACATTTTGGGACGATACCTGGCGTGGATTCTGGTATGCTCTTTGCCGAAGAAGGAAAGTCAAGGTATCTTGAAAACCACCTTTGGACGAGTATCAGCAGCGAATTTCGAGACAACCATAAAATACTTCAGGATTCCTCTGATGAGGGAGAGGCAGAGAGAGACTATAGATCGACTCCCGAAATGCCTTCTGAGCCTAGCGATCTTCTGTTCGGTACTCCACGTTCCAGTAGCGATGTTCATTGCCTTCATCCTCGACCAGTACAGATCTTCAAGCTCTGGCAAACCTATTTGGATAATGTCAACCCTCTTGTCAAAATCTTTCATACTCCCACTACACAACAGCTCATTCTTAACGCAACCGGAAATCTAGAAAATGTGCCTAAAAACTTGGAAGCACTAATGTTTGGAATATACTGTTGTGTGTTGGTATCGTTGAGTGATGCAGAGTGTGATGCCATCATGGGTGAAGGAAAATCCACAGTCTTACGAAGGTGCCGTTCTGGCTGTCAGCAAGCTTTAATTAACGCAAGCTTTCTTAAGTCATCTGACATGATGGTCCTTCAGGCCCTGGTGTTACTTCTTGTAAGTTTTCCCGTCGACATCTGAAACACCTTCAGTATATACAAAGCTATGCGAACGACATGTAGCTGGTTCTTTACTCTAGTTCACCTTATTCACTCGACTTCTTTGCCTAAGGACATGACTGATAATGCAATCCGTCAGCTTTCTCTCAAGGATTACGATGCGCGATCCCTCTGGGTCTTGACGGGAGTCGCTACTCGAATTGGACAGAGATCCGGTCTTCACCGTGACGGATCAGCTCTCGGTCTGTCTGTATTTGAGGCCGAAATGCGACGACGGCTCTGGTGGCAAATCAATTTAATTGATGCTTACGCCGAAAAGCTTGCCGGTGTAGGAAGAATGTTTGTGCTTGGTGATGTCCAAATTCCATTAAATGTCAATGATAGCGAACTGAATCCTGATATGCGAGATTCACCCAAGGAACACGAAGGACCTACGGAAATGATGTTCTTTCTAATCAGATGCCATGTAGGCGACTTTCTTCGGCGCTCTGGCCCTAACAACGCATATGATGGTACCTGGAGTCGGTTAAGCCAATCCGGTGTTCCAATCGCTAATAAAGATAAAGCCATCGATGAATTCGAAGATCTCCTGAAACGCAAGTTCCTAAATTATTGTGACGAATCAATACCTTCCCATTTGATGGCCGCGTACCTCTCCAGGGCCGTCATTTGCACAATGAGATTTATTGCCCACAACCCCGATCAGTATGAGGACAAAGGAGCAAGTATGCCTCAAAAAGAGAAAGACTTGCTGTTTGACAATTGTGTGAAGGTCATTTCGTACCAGAATATGGCGTTCATCATCAAAGGAACTCAAGGATTCGCTTGGCATGTCAACATGCACTTCCAATGGAAAGCGTTCATATATATCCTAAACGAGCTACGCTACCGAGCAAGCGGAGAAGACGCTGAGCTGGGCTGGCAGCAAGTCCAGATGGTCTACGAGCGTCACCCCGATTTCATCGCGGACTCAAAGCGTGCTCTGCCGGTTGCGGTTGGTAACTTGGCAATTAAAGCATGGGAAGCTTTTGTGGCAAGTCGCGGGATACCTGACAGCGAAACACCTCACTTTATCTCAGTGTTACGTTCTCAGAGGGCTGGGGGTAGACGATCAGCTCAGGTCCCAGTATCCACATCAACACTGACTGTCGACGTCTCTTCTGAAATACCCTCCGTGGAATTTCAACCTGCTCTGGATCCTCTCGAATGGGATGAGGACTTCTCTTCCAGCCTTGATCTTGGAAACGACCTTGATCCCTCTTACATAACCAACCTACCACCCTTAGAGCCTGACCAGATGAATTGGGCTCAATGGGAGAGTCTTTTGCAGAGCTTTGAACTTGAAAATGTTAATCCTAGCGCCCCTAGTGGCCATGGGTTTGGTTGACCCCATATGCAAGGTCACGACAGCTGTGATCATAACTACATCTTCAAATACCTCTCCACTCACCATATGGTATACGTCTGTTCCACGGCTTACACATCTAAGTAGCTAGTACAGTGCGCTTAGTGCTGCTGTCGTAATGCATAGAGGTGCAGCGTATATTGGGTGAAGGTATCCGTAAGACGTGGACGCACTATGAAGAGATTATGAAATGGGAAAATGCATTTCCATTCAAACGTAGGCTCATCTTTGGCGGTTAAAATAACGAGCATTATGAAATCAAATAATGCGACCCGCGTATATTGATGAACCAAGCCTTCCTAGGCCTCATTGGACCGAAATCGCTACGCTGTTTAAAATCTAAGGAGCAAGCAAATTTCTCAAGCATAAGAGCTCACTACCAATCCACGATTTTCAGCAGAACCAGAACCTAATCCATAATTCCATTCAGATGCAGGGGGTACTTAGGATGAGTGGCGTGGCCTGGTGGAACCTAGAATTTCCGTCATTGTCAATGAGCTGCAACCGCTAATAACCCTTTTTTTTTCTATGTATCCATTGTATTATACTACTTATAATACTGCGCGTGCAGCCTCTAAGCTATGGCGCATAAGTTCCATATACATGAATCCTTTTTAGGCAGCTTAACATGTACTAGTAACTATGTCCTAACAATTTATAAACCCCTAAACTAGGAGTTTATAGCTTCCTAGTAAGATACTAGGTTGCTAGCAACTATTGGGTGGTAAGAAAAACGGTAGAGAAGACTATAAGAAATCCTAACGCCTGTCCCTGTCCTATTTGTAATTTATTTCTGTCCTTTTGCTCCTTATTATTTATCTATCTAGGGCTCGGCTCTCAAATTTTGCAGTGCCAAGAACACACTATATACAGTCGGGAAATCACGTAGAAAGAACTACATCTTGATAACGGAGCTGTGTTCGTCGTCTCTTGCCACTCAAAGTTTGTGTTTTGGCACCTTGGGGTCAGCATGGAGCACCCTGAGCCTCGTAGTGAGTTGATGAGTTCGCTAAAAGAGTACTTATGCTCTTTTATGACCAACCATTTACTCTCTAGTCATGTTGATGCTTTTAGACTACTCATATCTAGCGATTTCTCAGACTTGACCATTCTCTGTGGGTCCTACAAACACAAGGTTCACAAAGCAATCATCTGTCCTCGTTCTGAGTTCTTCAATGCGACGTGCAGATTCGGGAAGGTCAGTGATCCAGAAATTCATCCTAAATGAATAATGATGGGTTGAACACTAGCCAGCCACCACTACTTAAAGGAAGCAGAGACTGGAGTTATTACATTACCCGACGATGATCAGGAAATAGTAGAGTTGATGATCGACTATTTCTATACGCTTGATTATCCTCCATTCCCCGCCCAAGTTACAGCGCCACCACCTGTTATGGTAGGGCTTCTCCATCCGCAATGTCGCGGCACAGAACCATAAGAGCCACCCTGGAATCCGACTCTAAAGCGATGATCCCTTCTCCAGTTTGCGCATAGCGAAGGAGAAGAAGCAAGCAATTTCTACAGGAAAGGAGCCCGTTGAATCTCCTCAAGAGCCAGATGGAACTTTTCATCTCATTACTCTCGCCAAAATGTATGCAATCGCCGATAAATGCGACATCAAAGGTCTCCAATCCCTCAGTCGGGACAAATTCAAACCTGCTGTCGCGAATAACTGGAATCACGGTGATTTACCATCAGCGATCTATACTATGTATATATCTACTCCAGACTCTAATACGGGGTTGCGGGATATCGTGGTGAACCTAATTTCTGACCATATGTCTCTACTACGAAAGCCTGAGGTCGAGGCGCTAATGAGGGAGTTCAATGGTATGGCTTTTGATCTACTCAAGTTGAAGCATCTAAATAGTGGCGGTGTCTGGAGCTAGGTTCACCGACGGAGAATGCAAACGGGACAGACTTGCTATTAAGCAACCAAGCCAAGCCGGGAAGCCTTAGCTTGCTGGCTTTGGCTTGCTTGGTTTGATAGGTCGAAACAGTCGGCTTACTTGGCTAAAATATAAAATTAAGCTTCCGAGCCACCGATTTGGCTAAAAAGCTCCAGCCAGGATCCGCACAGTAACACTTGGCAGTAACTTTACTGTCCGGATCTTCTGCCAAGTTTCACTCTGCCAGTGCAAAATTAGTGGCTTAGAGCTTATTTTTTAGTCATAGCCTAATTTAGCACGGCCTACCCCCAGAGGCACCTCTGCGCCTCTACGCCTTTATATCTCTGCGTCTTTACGTCTTTGTGTCTACGTCTATGTCTCTATACCTCTCTACCTAGCCCCCCATAAGACGTGCAAAGAGACGAATAAGGAGACGCGCAAGGAGACACGGGCAGAAGACACGGGCAGAAGACACGGGCAGAGACACGAGTAGAGCCATGAGCAGAGCCACAAGTAAAGACGTAGAAAGGTGTAGAGGTAGTTGTAGAGGTGCGAGGCGTAGAGGTAGAAAGGGGGGTCTAGAAAGGGAATACTAAAGCTAAGCCTTAATTTATCCCTGTAGACCAACTGAGTACTTAGACCCTCCTACCCCACAGACCCACCTTCCTATCTAGGCTGCCCCTTTACTTCTCCCTTTGCTTTCTCTCTTTGCTCCTCCCTCTGCTCGCGGCTCTGCTTGTGGTTCTGCTTGTCCCTCTACTTGTACCTCTGCCTGTGCCTCTACTTGTGCCTCTACTTGTGCCTCTACTTGTGCCTCTGCTCGCACCTCTGTTCGCGTCTTTGCCTGTGCCTTGCCTATGCTTCTCTTACAAAGGGAGATGCGTAGAGAGACGCGTAGAAAGAGACGCGTAGGGGGAGACACGTAAAGCGCAAGAAAGAGTAAAAATAGATAACGGGAAAGCTAAAATAGGCCCCGGGTAGTGTCTTGGCTTCCTTTACGCCTGCTGAGCCGCCACTGATCAAAAGATTCGGACTGTAAAGTTACTGCCAAGTGTTACTGTCCGGATCCTGGCCGCATGGAGTTCTAGGAAGACAAGACCACATCAATCATAATGCATCTTGATAATGCATCTTGAATGGTGAAGCATAGCGGAGAGTTCGTGATAGCGTGGCCTCCATTCGTTCCTGCTTCATCTTTCTCGCTCCTTTCTCGTTTCTTCCACCCCTCCATTAACACCACCACTACCACATTGCCACGACACAAATATTGGCCAGCGTGGTCTTCGCCTGCTGCAGCAAGTTTGATGTACCTCTTTTAGGGTTTTCTAACTGGTCAGAATAACGGCAACTGAAGAGCCACGAAAGCTGCTACTGAGTTCGCTACAATCGTTAGTTCCACCTTCCTCCTCCAAGATTAGTTTCAACTGACAATACAGCTTCCTATCCTCTGAAAACTACTCCTATTTGACGATTGTTTGCGGTGACGATACACAAAGTGCACAAGGCAATCATTTGCACTCATTCAGCCGTCTTTGATGTAGAATGCGGAAATCCCAGGGTATATTCATCCAACGGCAGTAGAAAGCATGCAACACAAGCTTACGCACTAAACTGACTTTGCATGCAATAGTCTGTCAAAGAGAGGGGGACGATCAGCTTTTCAGATGAGCCGGAAATCATTCAGCTGGTGCCAATAGGAACCTTTTAGCCATTAAACTTGACGCCATATTGACGCCACTTTGGCGTGCATAGCCACAACCTAGGCCCAATTAAGGGGCCATCTCCGAGGATCGTCAACCTTAATATTGACGAGCTTAATATAGGGTTTATCGGCCGCTTATAGTTAGATCTTAATAACTGAACACGATATTTAAACGTTAATTACCCCTATACTATATATAGATATATTACCCCAGATAAACGGTAACAGCTACTGGTGACTTTTATACTATAGAATTGTAGAGATTAAGAAGGCGAATTTAATAGTAAAAATATTATAATATTTCGACTTAGAGTTAGTAAAATATAGAGATTTTAAGTTCTATTAGTTCTATTGTTCCTATTCGGGAATTAAAGCTATATTCCACCTCTCCCTTTCTACTATTAGCTTTCCAAGGCCATAGATATACCTGCACTATGTATATTACCAATATAAACCCCATAGAATCACTTATATTAACAGGGTAGATATTGCTAAGTAACTCCTGCGCAGACCACGCACACGGCTGTGCGTCAGGAGGTGGCTCGCCAACTTTTAGCGTCAATCCTTGGCTAAATGTTCCCAATACCTGTACCAACTTGACTACAGTCCCTCGGGAAATGATTTCGTCTACAGAATAACCGGGAGGATTTCTAGATTGGACCAAGATAAATCCAGAATTTGAAGCGGGATTAGGATTGTTCAACGGATTGGCGTTCAAGGTGCTTAAACACCACTTCCAGTACCATAATGAGCATGTGAGAAGATAGGTAAGCGGGATTAGGATTTGAAAACACTGTTTCAGCAGAAAGGTGAGGTTTCTATCCCATGCAAGTAGCGTCCTACCAGCAAGTGATCCATGCATTGGCGAAATAACAATTGGGCATCCCAACTTAATCCTATTAGTTCTATTGGGCTGGTTCTTATCGATAACCATAGGATGAATTGTGCCGTTGCAAGGGATGCTGCAGTCACCTCCATTTAGTTCTAACAATTATTTGGTACTTTGATACGAGACCGGATATTCTTTAAACTAAAATAAGTGTATCCAACGGAATACTTACTGAAACATTCCAGGGCTTCTGATTGATGGAGGGCTGAAACTTGCATACGAGCAATTGTACCGGGTACGAATAAGGTTTTGCGTAACAGCTACTTGTTCCTGGTTCTTTCTACTCCTTCCAGTTTGCGATCAATGCGTCTGTTTCTCTCGGAAGCGAGGCATTAACCATCTGCTTGCATTCCTCTGCAACGCTTTACAGGGCAGAGTGTGCTTCTTACTTTTGCAGGTATAGCCTAACTGTTCTAATCCGTCGTCGCTGTATGTGGCCACTTCGGTGTTCTATCATTCCCCTTTTCTAGCGATGTCATGGAGTAGCTCCCAGGCCCTGCTTTCTAGAAAGTCTAATGCCACCGATCTTACGCCCCATCTATCATCCTACTTGCATAATCCTTCATCCCAATTTATTACGCACTGAACTCCGGTCCATCTACTCCGTTCCCAAGCAGCGGGGACCCCGCGTGCGCGCCCGCAGGGTAAAAGCGTTGGAGCCCCGTGCCACCCTTGCCGTCGTTCCTGCTTTGGGAGACGGGCTTGAACCGGGAAAATCCTTAGCGCTGACCCGTAATGGGCGACCGCTACCGCTTTTGCCCCTTGCATGCGGGGACAGACTGGGATGTCCTTGAGCGGGTGAACACAGATGAAGTCATTCTGGAAGGAGTGAGATAAGTGAAATAAAATACGGGGAGATAAGGAAACAGCTTCGCATGGGAAGAGTGGTTAGCTCGTCATTTTGATGAAGTTGCGGAACAAACCGCGGCAATGTCCTATATAGCAGTAGCGGCACTCATTACTTGGTAATCTGAAGCTGACGTTGATAATCCAGTAAAACATATTTGAGAATTTACAAGCTACCAAGAGAAAAGTTTCTAGTAGAGACTGGTGAGGTGGTATCATGCCCGAAAACGACCGAAACCAAGGAAATCCTATTGTTCCATCTGAAAGACGAAGCCTGTCATCTTCAGAAAATGCCGATACGACAACGCCGAGCATTCGCGCCGTCCTGGCTGCGATGCGTATCCATTCCTGTTCCCAATCCGAGGCTGCTCGGTCCCTCTATAGCGATAAGCCCTAAAGTATTCCTCTCCTGTCATGCTCTAACAGGCACGGAGTGTAGTGTATAGTAAAATGGGCCAGCCCAGCTTCTTCAGGAATTTTGTGTGCCTTTATTTTTATTTTTTTTGGCTTGGGCGCTGCAAATCTCAACTTCTCACTCAGTGCACTGGCATCCCCCACCCGACTCTGAACAACTCCCACGCCAAATTCGGCGTCGCCTTGACAACCTCCTCCATATCCTTTCGAAGAGCAAGATCCGGGTGTGCACGGAAGGTCTGGATAACCAAGTCCCGCAGCCCACGGTCTGAGTCAATAGTCGTTTCATACGCCTCCTGGCAGGCTTCTGGGAACTCTGGACAGCTGAAGTGGAGCGCGATCTGGAAAGAGAACTTGCGGCGTGCGAGCGACTTGAGACCCGCTATGCCGTATCTGCAAATGAAAAGTTAGTCGAGGTGAACTGGGATGAAGTACGGTAAGATGACGTATTGGGCGGTTTCAGGGTCTGCAGTGCGAAGGGGTGTGAATCATGGTGTTGCTATTGGGTGAGTTGGGCGTGAATTGGGCGTGGCCTATGTGCGACCTGGAAAGGAATTGAATGGGTATTGGATGGTGGGGAAGAGTCGGGCGTGGCTTGGCGGATCTGACAAGATGGTGCGTGCGTCGACGATTTGATTGGCATCCGATGCCAGAAGCTGACCAGGAAGCTGACGCACGTCGCGGGGTCGGTGACCGACGCAGTGGGCAGGCTAAACAGGAATTGTGGGGGCGGTAAAAATCATGGATGCTTCTAGAGAAGCATTTTGCAAGGAAAAATAAATTATGCACTCACTTTTCTGCGATCGCATACACCTTGGCGTGCGTGACGAGGTGTGGTTGCGTGCTGTCCGGCACCTGGTCCGCGAACGCGTTCTCAAATGGATCTTCCTCTGTATATTGATCCTCCATAGGCGTATCAGGGAGCTTTGACGAGTCAAACCATTCAAATTGGTTGATTCGCTCATCTGGTGGTGTCAGCGGATTCGCTGCGGCACTAGCCGCTGCCATTGCTAGGAGCGGATCTTCCACGAGCGCGAGGTTCAGTTTTTTCGATCGTCGCCGAGTTGGGCTGCGTGGACTGATTGGTGATGCGGGGCGAGAAGAGCGGTAGGACGAGCGGCGAGATTTGAGCTTGTTAAGGTAATCGAGATGGTAGAAGTCTGCAGGCGAAATTGTCAGTAATGCTGCCGATGGCTTCAAGTCTTGTTGGAATATTTGAGGTCTCATACAGTTGACCATGTGCTCAACAGCCTCCGGGTCGTCTTCGCTGAGGTCGATGATACCAGTTTCCGCTTCTCGAAACGGACTGCTGCATGCTCCGTCGAAGAATCCGGATCGCGAGCAGACAATTGCACGGTGGACAGCATATCGTTTCATTCCGCAAACAATTGTGAGGTCAGAGTATTTGCCAGCTTCAAGCAGCCTGGATAATAATTAGCCATTGGAAGTCGTTGGGTAGGTCGAAACGTACGTAGCAAGAGCCGACATCAACTCATTGTTAGGTGTGTCCATATTTTATGTTGTGTGAATTGAGTTGAGAGCAACGCGGAAGAGGCAATCAGGGTCTTGGTATAAGAATGGGAAGAGAAGTGATCAGCGATCTTTTTAAACAAGATCCAGAATTTCTTTTAAGGAAAGACGATCACCGATCAACAGAAAATAACAATAGTTTGCTTCTGGGTTTACGGCAAGTATGGGTGTAGTCAGCGCACGGAGACCGACGTGCTTATGGTAGCGGAAATGCCACAACAATAAATTGATGGCTGAGCAGGATTGCGGACTTCAGCCAAAATAGAACACGGACAGGAAGAGTAGATATGAAAGTTTCTTGACCGGGAAGAAACAAAACAAGGGAGAGGAGGGCTTCGTCTTGTACCCTGTCGAATTCTGGAGCGGTAGTCCCAATTGAGCATTCGGGTGATGCGCCGTTAAGGCTTCTGCAATTAGCCCAAAAGACCAGAGCTGACGCGCAACGGGTTTGTCTCCAGTCGCGGAGAGGGCGGGCGCTAGTTTGCTGGGGATGGTACCGTTCTAGAGCATCCCACGGGTATCAACACCACGAACATGTGGACAGAGCATGAAGCGGGCGGACGAAACCAGGGGTGGTCAGGCGAAGAGGCGCGTCAAAAATCTAGCTGCAGCTTTTCGCACTGTACTAGATCGAGGACTGTGGCGAGACGTACCACGCCCCGAAAACGCAGCTAACAGGCAAAGCGCAGGGCGTTGCGTGACAGGTGTGTGTAGGCATGTGCAGTCGCTACCACAGACAGACGCACCACATACAGCTGGTTATCGGGGCGATTTTCTTTATTCTCCTTCCAATTCCCATGCAGGAAGGGGTCCAAGTGCGGTTGGAGGGCGTGGTAATTCCATCGACAGCACCAACGACCTCCGCGTGCTGGCGATGCCACAGCGAGGTAGCCACCACGAGGTTCTTGAATCGTATCTGGACGATCGCTTCTCCTTTTGTGCTCTTTTCTCCATGAAGTCGGTTTGATCCCGTCTTGGCCTTGGCAAACGAGGAAGCCAGCGAAGCCATAGAAGCCATCGAAGCCATCGAAGGCCTCTCGGAATCTACTATCCCACGCGCGGGAAAGGGGGGCAGTCGTCATCTGTTTAGTTTGTTGCCACAACATTTTACAGTTTGGACAGGCTCTTGAAAACCTTCACTATGAATTAATTATGCCGAGGAGCTTTTCACAGCTTTCTTGACCAAGCAAAGGCTTGCTTCGCTTAAGATTCTCCCACTACCGAAGTCACATTAGTATCCACACAGAGATACAACTGCAAAGAATAAGATGGCTTGATAGCAAACAGACAACGATTAACGCTAAGCCATCCGTCCCTCGTGCCAAACCTTGAAGTGTACCAAGCCGGGAGTCGGCGGTTCCTGATGGCCGACAATTTTCAGTAGTACAGGGCGAAAAAAGGTTGGGCCTGCTCATGTGAAGCGCTTGGGACTGGTTCCACTTTGAGTAATCGACGACATTCGCTGGGCTTGGCGCACCGCAGCTGCACGACACCACCCGGAGAGCACAGAGCACCGACCGAGCTCCACCACAGCACCTGCTGATGCTGCCGATGCCGCCGATGCTGCTACAATCACCGTCACAGTAAATGCATGGAAAGCCCCTCTAGTCCAAAAATCTGACTTTTCTTCCTCCGCATCAGCCCACAAATCTTGCTCTTGTGCATCCATGGGCGACTACAAGCTCTCCGCCTCGCTGCAAGGCCACGAAGACGACGTAAGCTCCGCTGCTGCAAGGCCTCTTTGTCTTCCGCCAAGACGTTCATTCCATGTTAATCGCGTATTCTCCAGGTTCGAAGTGTTGCATTTCCACACTCCAGTTTTGTTGTCTCTGCTTCAAGAGATGCAACTGTGCGGTTATGGAAATTGCTGTCCCATACCCCGCCAACCTATGACCACACCCTCACGTCGCACGGTACCGCCTTCATCAACTCCCTAGCCTTCGTTCCACCTTCCTCAGAATATCCAGACGGTCTCATTGTATCCGGAGGCCAGGATACCGTAATAGAAGTTAAGCAGCCGGCTAAGACTCCACAAGATAATGCAGATGCCCTTCTGTTAGGTCATGCCGCCAATGTCTGTGCCTTAGACGTCAGTGAGGATGGGAAGTTTATAATCAGCGGCAGCTGGGACAATGATGCTCGACTTTGGCAAGTAGGCAAATGGGAGACTTCCACAGTGTTGCAAGGACACACAGCTGCGGTTTGGGCTGTTCTCGCGTACGATAAGGAAACGATCATTACAGGTAGGGGGAAAACCACACAGTTCCACTTCTGTCATTGTGCGACGCAAGAGGCACAGTCTTACTGATAGGAGCACAGCCTGCGCCGATACAATCATTCGTTTGTTTCATCCCTCCGGCAGGACCATCCGAACCATCAAGACCCAGGACGTTGTCAGAGCCTTATGCAGGCTACCACTGAAGCACGCAACAGGGGCGCACTTTGCTTCTGCCGGAAACGATGCTATAATCCGATTATGGACCATCAATGGCCGTGAGATCTGCCAGCTACATGGGCACGAGAACTTCATATACTCTTTGACAGCTCTACCCGACGGCCAGCTGGTCAGCTCGTCAGAGGATCGGACAGCCCGGATATGGAACAATCAGCAATGCATTCAAACGATTACGCACCCGGCTATTTCAGTTTGGTCTGTTGCCGCATGTCCCGAGAACGGAGACATTGTCACAGGAGCTAGCGACCGTATGGTTCGGATCTTTAGCAAATCAAAAGATCGACACGCTGAACCTGCCGTGATTCAGGCTTTTGAGGACTCAGTGAAAGGATCAGCAATACCGCAACAGCAAGTAGGAAATATCAATAAAGAGCAGCTACCTGGACCCGAATTCCTAAAGCAAAAGTCAGGGACAAAGGAAGGACAAGTCCAAATGATTAAAGAGACAAACGGGAATGTCTCCGCATATCAGTGGTCAACAGCAGCTAATACATGGATCAGTGTCGGAACTGTTGTTGACGCTGCTGGAAGCAGCGGCAGGAAAATCACTCACGAGGGAAAGGACTACGATTATGTCTTCGATGTCGATATCGAGGATGGTAAACCACCGCTAAAATTACCTTACAACCTTTCTCAAAATCCTTACGAAGTAGCTCGCAAATTTTGCGAAACCAATAAACTTCCAATCACATATCTAGACCAAGTCACAAATTTCATTGTACAAAACACACAGGGTGCAACAATTGGTCAGGCCAGTGGGTCTCAAAGTCACGTTCCTGGCGCAGACCCTTGGGGTACAGAGTCGCGATACCGACCTGGTGAAGCATCACCTGCTCCGCAGCAACCTCCAGCAGCTCGGCCTAAAGTGCTTCCACAAAAGGAATATCTAGATATTACCACAGCAAATCTCAAGACCATATATAAGAAAATTCAAGAATTCAATCAACAAATCATCGGCGAAGGCTCCAAAGACCTTTCTCTTAATCCTTCCGACCTTGAAGTGCTAGAGTCAACCATCACGCACCTTGAGAAAGGTTTAACCAAGAACATCGACCCTACAGGCATCGATGTTGTTCTCAAAATCGCCACAGCCTGGCCCCAGGACAAGCGCCTTCCTGGCCTCGACCTGCTCCGCGTTCTGGCCGCCGCCTCAAGCAAGACGGCTGCCTACCAGTCCCCAGCTGGCGAATCACTAGTCGCTCTTCTCGCAGGTTCCGGAGTCTTTGAGCCTGCAGGTCCTCCAAACAACACCATGCTGGCTGCCCGCGCCTTCAGCAACCTCTTCAAGACAGAAGAAGGCCGTGCGGTGGCGGATCACGAATTCGAAGCCATCCACGCCCTCATCAAACCTTTCATCACGAGCTCCGCTCGAACCCTCGTTATCGCCCTAACAACCATATATATTAATTACGCCGTTCTGCTATCAACGACATCTAATGCTGACCGCGCGCTTACGCTGCTCGACGATCTGACTCGGATGCTGATGTCGGCGACAGATTCCGAGGCCGTGTATCGGGCGCTAGTGGCTGCCGGCACGTTACTCTGTCTCGGCAAAGATTTCTGTGAGGCAGCGAGAGACGTGTTCGATATCGAGGAGGCGGTCGCGAGGGCGGAGGAGAAGGTGAAGGAGCCCAGAGTGAAGAATGTAGTAGCGGAGATTAGGGAAAAACTTGACTGAGCAAGGAATCCAGGCGCTGTCTGGAGGCTGAACGGCTCAGGGTAAGGAACGACGAATGCTACGAAGGTTTTGGGTTTGGGTTTCCCCTTTTTGCGGCATTGCCGGAGTGGCAGGTTGACTTTTCTCAAAGCCTTTAGACGACCGAATGGTATTTTTACGATGAAGCTAGATAGGCATCAACATGAAGTATTTAGCTAGTAAACTATCCAATCCATAATTCCACGAAATTCTAGATCTCGTGAGTGATAGACTAATCATGCTTTGCTTTAAGCGGTTCACCCCATTCCTTGTGTTTTCATATCGTAAGCTTATTCATTCTTTGAGTTAGTACTGGTGTGATTGAATCTGTGCATATTAGGTGGGAAGGACAAATGTGGCATGGGAACTGGTGATGACGGGTACACTGACAGGGCATGAATGCAATACGCAACTAAGATAACATAAGCAAAAGAGTGTATAGTAAATACAGCTTGGGGCCGATCAATTACGGGGCAAAGCAGAATGCCTGTACTTTATTATGGCAAGTTCCGTGCACTAATGGCAGGTTTCATGCACTGATCAGCAATAATATGCACTGATCAGCAGTAATATGCACTCAAAAGCGTCTGCACAGTGAAGTAAACGGTTTTGCGCATGCTGATCCGGGAGAAACGACTTTCTGATGATCTTCAAACTCAACGGTGCTGTTTGAGAGGGTCCGTCCCAGCTGTATGTTAGCTTGTCCCGAAGATGTATTTTAATAACGCAACCGCAGTTTCGCTGGGATTATCGGGGCACCAGCTTCTCAGAGCCGTCAAAGGATCAGGAAATGGGCGTCACTGAGAGCTACCCAACCTCTCCGCCCAACCAACGATGGCTCCGAAAGATACAGAGATCTAATCAATAATGCGATCAAGGAGCACCATTGCGGATATCTCCAATTCATTGAGGAGTCCTTGGGTATAATCCCTTCCTTATCCCTTCGCCGGGTGAAATGTGCCCTACAGTTTATCGATAAGATCTAGCCAATAGAATCAATAGGAAAGGCTCTGTGATCAATCTAACATCCTCCATCGTCCATCTTCCAACTTCGGCCTCCGTGAGCCATTTCCATCTCCCGAATCGCAAAATGGCCTTGAGAGGCTCTATTGCGATCTCGAGAGACTCTATTGCCGCCTTGAGAAGCTCCAGATGCTTGTCAGGTCTCCGCAATAGAGCCGCAGGTAAGTGTGCAGCGTCCTATGCCAAAGTGCATTCGTTAATACGTTAATATATTCCCCAAGGTGCCTTTTATCTGGTGGCTAATTTATTAACACAGAACTAATCATGGACCCTACTGCTATAACAAGAAACCGAGCGCCTGTTTCCCTACAAACCCGAAGTCTTCATACTCTCCCAAAGCATTTACTGAAGAGATCCCGATTTAACAAGAGCAGTCTAACAATCAATGCCAAGGATCTACACTATTTCGATTCCGGACCTGCCGGTTTTCAAGATGTATTAACGAGAAAAAACCAGGTATACTTCGATCGTACTCGATACATTTCGGTCTTGCATAAAATTAATAAATGTATCCTTTTCTTTCGACCACGCCGGTTTGGAAAATCGTTGACGGTGGGAATGCTCCAACACTTCCATGGCATTCAATATAAGCATCAACATAAGTTACTTTATCGGGTTCGCCAGCATATCTTTAATCAATCTGGTAGCTAAGCTAACTTCTACAGGGTCTTGATGTACAGAAGGATATTAGGAAAAAGAGGGTGACACCTGGGCAATACTTCATCCTTACATTTGACCTCTCCACTATCAATCGCGGCCCACATTCAGATCAGTCGCTGAAAAACAGCTTTACTCTCGCTTTCAAAAGATTCTATCAGAGTTATTCTATATACGGGAGTAGCGATGTGAGCAAGCTGTATAATCTCATCCACCCTGAGGACCCTGCTCTTAGCCTTCAGGAATGCGCCATGTGGGTCAACGCGTTACTTGAAACCGCTCAGAAATCAGGCGACAAGCAATTTGCTAATGTTCAAGGGGTTAGAATAGATTACTCCCGTATTATTTGGCTTAATCACTAACGTTAAAATTATCCTTTCCACAGATCTATTTGCTTGTTGACGAATATGACGCTTTTAGTAATGACTACCTTAATCCATATAAGACCACTACTTGGGAGGGCACCGCCGTCGAACAAACTTTCAAAACATTTTGGTCCATGGTAAAGTCATTGCTAGGACGCACGAAAGGGATTTCTCGAGCCTTCATTACCGGTATCTCACCGCTTTCCTTAACCGACATTGGCAGTGAATTTAATGTAGCAAGAAACCTGTCGTTCGACCAAGACGTGTCTGGACTTTGTGGTTTGACCCGTACAGATATTGAAGCTGCCTTAAAGAAGGTCTGTGGTTCAGATATCAAAGCCTATAACAACCACCTTGCAGTCATGACTAAATACTACGACGGATACCATTTTTGCGACGAAAAAACTGTTGAAACTGTATATAATACAGCGACATGTTTACATTATCTACAGGTATGAGCTGCTACTTCGGCGGGTTATTTACCCCTTACTATTATCCGTACTTACTGATTAATGGTAGCATATTCTTGAGGGAAAGGAACCTAGAGTTGAAGACCCTCCAAACTCAGAAGTGTCCGAACAGTTCTTAAAAAAATTTGCGGCTTTAGCCTCGACGATAAGAGACTTTCAAGAAGCCCTAAACCCTAGTGAAAAGGATGTTGAATTCCAACTTCTTCCCTATACGGAGTTAAAGCAAAGTTTTAAACTTGCTGATCTGGTATGTTAATACTCTTTCTACTTTTCTTAATATAGAAAATATAAATTACCGCTTATGCTTTGGTATATTCACGCGCTTACCCATCTGTTTCTTTAGAGTCGAGACATTGAGAGTAGCCAGCCTGCCTGGCGTTCGTTAATGATATACTTTGGTGCCCTCACGTTCTACGCGGAAGATCCGAAACATTTCCTTAAGATTCCAAACGTAATCGCAGCACAACGTATCGCCGAATCAGTTCTCGAGAAGTACGGGTTACTTGAGTCCCTGCCCGCTGCGCTCGATCTTCTTGAAACCGATGGGGATCTTAGATCCCTATTAAGTTGTTATCAAGACCTAATGGTGCGGCGAGATGTGGGCCGCAGTGACTTCGAAAAGCATGAAGATGTTCATCGCGACAGCTTCTACTCTGCGCTTATCCAAAACCACTTTTATCGTCCACAGCCGGAGTTCCAAGTAACCAGTCTAAAGTAACTAGGTCTAAGGGTGAACTCGGTCGCGTTGACCTTATCATCCTACTCCCCAAGCATCTAATAGTTACTGAGTGGAAAGTTGCTCAAATTGACTATCTGGATATGGATATACCAAGTGGCCAATACGCTAGTCGAGAGAACAAAGCCTCGGTTCTGAGTAAATACACTCTCTCGCAAGTCTTACAACTCAAATTCGGCTCCTGGGACAAGTTTCGACCGGGCCAAACAGTACAGTTCTGGATGGAAAATGATGCTGCTTCGCAGCTGAGAAACTATATTAGGAGTCCACAAGTGGAGGAGCTGTTGAAAGATGGAAATTTGATGCACGCGCATCTGGTTCTCATTGTCGGGTCGCGCCATATCTTGGTGTGGGATATGGAACGTAGCGGAAAGTTGGTTGGTACGCCTTATCTTGTTGGGAAGAAGCAAGGGTAAAAAAATTTCAGCCCGTTGTGTGGAGGTTATTTGGGGAGGTTATTTGGGGTGCAGAAAGCTAACATATGTGTGGCTGAGGTGGTCCTCAAATTAACAATATGTATTATACTTCCAAAACATCCTGTAGTTTCCACCATGGCTAGCGCCTATATTGAGTGAAGCTTTAGGTCATGTAGTAGGGTTACAAATGGTAAATTACATATTCCTAGTTCCATCAAATGCGGTAGTATTACTTACTTTATTAGGAGGAGTCAAGCCAATCTAGGATGTACGAGCTCGTATGGAAGCCGGAAAGCTTGGATCATCCGAACCAACCATATTCTCGTTCTCGAGGGATCAGTTACTGTCTCTTGCAAAAGATCGGGAACTCGCTTAGAGCGACGACGTCGCGCATCTACCCTACCATTAAAACAATATACCCCCTATAGCCCTACCAATATGGCTCCAATTTATATAAATAAAACCTCATTTTATAGCCTTAAAG